>ENA-OSJC01001563-OSJC01001563.1-marine-metagenome-genome-assembly--contig:-NODE-1563-length-18628-cov-8.988249_pt1 | contig 18628 bp, 17 predicted proteins | sample MGYA00237885_ERZ534234 | MGnify/ENA primary metagenome ERZ534234 (study PRJEB26413, sample SAMN06343907) | marine metagenome | isolation source: coastal waters | place: Atlantic Ocean: West Antarctic... | reverse complement strand
ATTTTCTTTCCTTGCCTAATATCTCTTGATTGTTCTGTATCTAAATAAATAGCTTCGATGTTTGGCAACATTTCATCGGCACCTAAAATAACTGTATCTAACGACTCCAGATCTATATTTTTAAGCTCTAAAAGCTGCTCATAAGTTCTACTTTGAGTGATATTAAAATGAGAAAAGCCTATTCTTCTTAATTCAATGACGTATCCCCCAGACCCTAGAGATTTTCCTATATCTTCAATCAAAGTCCTAATATATGTACCCTTTGAGCATGAAACCTCTAGACTTAAAATCTCTTCCTCATAACTTATAAATTTAATTTCATGAATACAGACTGGTCTTTGAGTTCGCTCAACTTCAATCCCTTTTCGAGCGAGTTTATAAAGGGGAGTTCCGTTCCGCTTAAGAGCTGAATACATTGGTGGAATTTGATTAATATTTCCAATAAATTTCAATAAAACATTTTCAATTGAGTTGAAATCAACCTCTTGAGTTGAACCGAAACTTACTACCTCTCCTTCAGAGTCACCTGTGTTACTTACTTGACCTAATTTTCCACGGACAAAGTATCTCTTATCGCCATCAAGAAGAAATTGTGCTACCTTTGTAGATTGGCCTAAACAGATTGGAAGAAGGCCACTTGCTAATGGGTCTAAGCTCCCAGTATGGCCTGCCTTATTAGCATCAAACAAACGCTTAACCTGCTGCAATGCATGGTTTGAACTGCCACCACTCGCTTTATCTAGTAACACTACCCCATTAATGTCTCTTCCTTTTGAATTGCGTTTAGACATTAATCTTTATGAGCTCAGAGCTTACTAAGTAGATCGTCTATCTTAGCTCCTGTGTTTGGAGCTGTATCATAAATAAAACTCAGAGATGGTGTGTGTCTTAACTCTAGAGACTTAGATAAACTTGTTCGAAAAAAACCGCTCGCATTTTTGAGTAAAGATGCAACAATTTTCTGGGAAGACTCATCAACCGAAAAAAATACTTTTGCGCTAGTTAGGTCACGAGTTACGATGACGTCGGTTATAACTACGGTCTGTAAACGTGGATCTTTAGTTTCTTTTTTTAGCAATAGAACTAGTTCACGCCTGATAAGCTCGTTCACTCTTTCAGCTCTATAACTAAGTTGCTGTACCATAAAGGAAACTTCTCCTATAGTGAGCGAGCTCGCTCAATGCGTTCGAACACCTCAATTTGATCACCAGACTGGACGTCAGTATAGTTCAACACACCAATACCGCACTCAGTACCTGATTTAACTTCTTTAACGTCATCTTTAAAACGTCTTAAGGACTCTAATTCACCCTCATAAATAACTACACTTTCACGCAAAACTCTTATTGGACTGTCCTTTCTAACAACCCCTTCTTGAACCATACATCCTGCAATATCACCAAATTTAGGTGACCTAAATACATCTTTCACATTAGCTATGCCAATAATATTTTCACTTAACTCTGGACTTAGCAAGCCGCCCATGATAGCCTTGATATCGTCAATCAAGTTATAGATAATACTGTAATACTCAATTTTAACACCTTCTGTATCAGCAGCCTTCTTTGCAACTGCATCAGCCCTAACATTGAAACCAAGAACGATAGCCTCTGAAGCACTGGCTAAAGAAATGTCGGTGTTATTGATTGCACCCACACCAGATGAAATGACTTTAACTTTAACTTCGTCTGTTGAAAGTTCTTCTAACGACTCAACTAGTGCCTGCGCTGAACCTCTAACATCAGACTTAAGTAAAACATTTACAGTAGAGATTTCACCTTCTTCCATTTTTGAAAAGAAATTGTCCATCTTTTCAGCTTGCTGCTTTTGCAGTTTTGTCTCTCGATCTTTTGATTTTCTAAAGTCCGCTACCTCTCTTGCCTTGCGTTCACTTTCAACTACCAATACTTCAGCACCAGAATCTGGCACTCCAGACAAACCCAAAATCTCTACTGGAGTTGATGGGCCAGCAACATTTATAGGCTTACCATTATCATTAATAATTTGCTTAATCTTGCCATATTCTAATCCCGCAATCACAATATCGCCTTTCTTGAGCGTTCCCGATTGAACAAGTATCGTAGTAACTTTACCTCGACCCTTATCTAATCTCGCTTCAAGAACAACACCACTTGCTGGCTTATCAACAACAGCACTAACTTCATACATTTCTGCAGTTAAAGATATACCTTCTAATAGCTCATCAATGCCCTCACCAGTGTGTGCTGATACGCCAACCATCATAACATCCCCGCCCCACTCTTCAGAAATAACATCATGAGTAGAAAGTACCTGCTTAACTTTATCAATTGCCACTCCTTCTTTGTCTATTTTGTTGATAGCAACAATAATAGGAACTCCAGAGGCCTTGGCATGTTTAATAGATTCAATAGTTTGTGGCATCACCCCATCATCTGCTGCCACAACTAGAATTACAATGTCAGTAGCTGATGCACCTCGAAGCCTCATCTTAGAAAATGCTGCATGTCCAGGTGTATCAATAAAAGTAATAAGGTTGTCTTTATGACTGACCTGATAAGCACCGATATGCTGAGTAATTCCGCCCACCTCAGCAGATGCAACTTTAGATTTTCTTATGTAGTCAAGTAGTGATGTTTTTCCATGATCAACATGGCCCATAATAGTAACAACAGGTGGCCTCGGGGAAGACTCAGAATTATCACTAACTTCTTGAACTAAGGTATCTTCAACGGTTTCTTCGTTACTTGCAAGAGGCGTATGTCCCATCTCCTCAACCACAAGCATCGCAGTATCCTGATCAATTACATCATTAAGAGTAGCCATTACACCCATACTCATCATAACTTTTAGAACTTCGCCAGCCTTAGTGGTCATTTTTAAAGCGAGTTCGGATATTTTTATTGTCTCAGGAATATATACTTCACGAGTTATTGGCTCAACTGGTTTATGAAAACCATGTTGAGCCTGTTCATCTTGAACTTTTTGTGAAATCTGAGTTCTCTCTTTTTTCTTAAGCTTTCGATTTGGATTATGCCTAGCGACATGAAGCTGTTTTTGCTTGGATGTAGGCCTCGGAGTGGTTCTAAGTCTTTTCGGTTGTTTTTTATCTTCTTTAGCCTTTTCAACTTCTACTTTTTCTTTATCTTTATTGGCGAGCTCATCTTTCTTTGAGGATTTATTTTGAATATCCTGAGCTTTGAGCTCTTCAGTTTTAATTTTTTGCTGGCGAACCATGTCATGACGCTTAGCATCATGTTCTTGATCCTTTTGCTCTGCAAGCTTTCCAGCCTCCAAAGCCTCTCTAGCCTTTGATACTGCCTCATCGTTAACAACATCAGGGGCAGAAACTATAGGATCTTCACGCTTCTTTTTAACCTTTATCTTTACGCCACCTGGAGAGCTTGAGGTTGTGCTCGTCTTCGGCGTTTTACGTGGTACAGAAATGTTTAATTTAGTACTAGATCGCTTACTCAAGCTTGACATTAAAATCTGTCTTTCGTCTGCTGAGATATTCGAATCCGCATTTTTCCCCTGAATACCAGCAGCAGTCAAGATTGATATAACCTGGTCAGGTGTTCTCTTGAGTAATTTTGATAAACTTTCTACAGTATGTGCCATATTTATTGCCTATATATTCTATTTAATTAATAGTTAAAAAACCTATAAAGTTAGTCAAACCAGCCTTCTTTTTCTCTGGCTGCCATGATAACAGCAGAAGCACTATCGTTTCCAATATCTCGAATTTCTAAAAGCTCAACAATTGCAAGCTCTGCCAAAGAATTTACTGTATGAATATCAGCATCGACAAGTGCCATTGCGAGTGCATCATCGACGCCCTCAACGGCCAGTAGAATCTCTGCTGCTTCGGAATCATTAAGTGCCTTGACTAATTGAGCGTCTTGCGCTCTCTCTTGAAGATCGTCTACCAGTTTGGAATCGAACTCCTCAATTTCTGACAAGGCTTCAGCTTCAGCTTCAGCAATCTCGTCCAGATTGGTATAGCCCTCATCTATCAAAACACCTGCAACTTCAGCATCTATCCCTAGGGTTTCAGCTAATTTTTCACCTGTTTTCTGAAGTTCTTTTGCATTTAAATCATCTGCATCTGCAAGAGACATAACATTCAATTTCCAGCCAGTAAGCCTACTAGCCAATTTGATATTCTGCCCGCCCCTTCCAATTGCCAGTGCTAACTGGTCTTCTTCAACTGCAATATCCATTGATCCTTTTTCTTCATCCACCACAATAGAGCTAACTTCTGCTGGCGCCATTGCATTAATTACAAACTGCGCTGGGTCTTCATCCCAAAGAATAATGTCAACTCTTTCACCATTAAGTTCGTTGGAGACTGCCTGAACACGTGCACCACGCATACCAATACAAGATCCTATTGGATCTATACGCTTATCTTTTGCTTTAACGGCTAACTTTGCGCGAAGCCCTGGGTCTCTGGCGCCCGCCTTGATTTCAATTACGCCTTCACTAATTTCAGGAACTTCCATCTCAAATAGCTCGAGCAGCATCTCATTCACTGTTCGACTTAAAAAGATTTGAGCACCTCGTGGAGTTGACTTAACTTCTTTAATAAATGCCCTTAATCGATCATTTTTTCTGATTGATTCATTTGGTATTAAGTCGTACTTCGAGAGCATTCCATCGATACCACCCATATCAACATAAACATTTCCTCTGTCTACTCTTTTTACTGTAACCATAACGACTTCACCAACGCGATTGGAGTAATTCTCAACTACAACAGTTCTCTCGGCTTCGCGTACTTTTTGAATAATGACCTGCTTCGCAACTTGAGCTGCAATTCTGCCAAACTCAATAGACTCCATTGGTTCTTCAAGATATGAATCAACAGCTAAGCCATTGGCATCAGCTTGGTAGATGTGAAGTTCTGGGTCAAACTTTTCTCCATCATCATCAACGAAATCTTCTCCATCTTCAATTACTAGCCAACGCCTAAACGTTTTAAATTCACCGCTATGCCTATCGACCTCAACGCGAACATCAATATTGTTGCGTTTTTTTGTTGCTACAGCGAGAGCCTCTTCTAACGATTCAATAACATCCTCTTGGGTTATATTTTTCTCATTTGAGATTGCCTCAATCATTAAAAATAGTTCTTTGCCGTCCATACGCTTCTCCTAAAAATGAGCAACTAAATTTGCTTTTTCAATTAAATCTATATCTAAAGTAACAGGCCCAAGCTCTGTTACCAATTCGAATGAATTGCTAGTTTCACTTACACTGCCGATAGCGCCAGTAAAATTTCTCCTGCCATCTATTGGCCTGTACGTTCTTATACGAACATCATGCCCTAGAAATCGCTGGTAGTGTGCAACTATAAAAAGAGGTCGCTCAATACCTGGAGACGATACCTCAAGATTATACTGGCCACTTATTGGATCTTCAACATCCATTATAGCGCTTACCTGCCGTGAAACAGCCTCACAATCATTCACTCCAATTCCTTCTTCTGCGTCAATATATAGCCTTAATACTGAATGTTTTCCACTCGAAACGTATTCAATACCTAGTAATTCATAACCCAACTCATTGATGCTTGAGTTAATTATTGAAAACACTTTATCAGCTATCTTTGCCATAAAAAATTCCTAATAAAAACCCCCAAAAGAGGGGGTCTAAATTGGTAGCGGGGACAGGATTTGAACCTATGACCTTCGGGTTATGAGCCCGACGAGCTACCAGACTGCTCCACCCCGCACTAAAGAGGCGAAATTATACGCTCAAAACCCCGATACTTCAATAACTTTTGCCCTGTATGCTTATTTATACACAAACTGATTACTTTATAATAACCGCATGAAGCCAATTACTCTTGCTGTGCTGATGGATGATATTGCCAGCATTAATCCAAAAAAAGACTCTTCCCTTGCAATGATGCTTGAAGCAAAGAGGCGAAACTGGGATATCTACACTTTTGATAGTAGTGATATGTTTCACCTTAAAGGTGAAGTATTTGCTAAAGCACGAAAAACCTTTGTTACAGACTCTCAGAGTAACTGGTATGAGTGCGAAGAGTCAGAAATACTCCAACTGAAAGAAATAGATGTCATTTTCATGCGCAAAGACCCCCCTTTTGATATGGACTACATCTATGCAACATACCTTTTAGAGCAATTAGAAGCGAGCGGTGTTATGGTTGTTAATAAGCCCAGCTCATTAAGGGATGCTAATGAAAAACTTTTTGCTCTAAATTTTCCAGAGCTTATACCTAAAACACTTGTCAGCTCGAACAACGAAAAACTTTCTGATTTTATCAATGACAATGACTGTGTTGTTGTCAAACCTCTCGATGGAATGGGTGGTATAAATATATTCAAACTTAAAAAGGGTGACGATAACATCGAAGAGGTGCTATTAAAACTAACAAACAATGGTCAACGCTACATCATGGCTCAAGAATTCTTACCAGAGATAGAGCACGGCGATAAGCGCATTTTATTGATTAATGGTAAGCCTGTTGATTATGCCCTTGCTCGAATACCTGCAAAAGGGAACTTCAAAGGGAACCTAGCTGCTGGGGCTATAGGGGTTGGTCAGCCACTATCTGAAAGAGATCGATTTCTATGCAAACAAATTGCTCCAATACTGATTGAAAAAGAGCTGATATTTGTTGGTCTTGATGTTATCGGTGATTATATTACTGAGATCAACGTAACCAGTCCGACCTGTATTCGCGAGCTTGACAGTCAATTTGGCCTTAATATCTCATCCGAGCTGTTAGATGTAGTAGAAGAGAAGTTAGCTCTGCGCTAAATTAAACCCATACTTTGCTAACATTACCCCAAGACTCGCAGCCAATAGAGAGAGGGCAATATTTAATAAGATATTTAATAGTGCTTGACTATAGCTTCCACCACTGAGCATTTCAACCGACTCTATTGAAAGAGCAGACATTGTCGTCAATGAACCGGTTAGTCCAACCAATAGCATCAAACGATATGTCTCGCTGAGAAAGAGCTTTTCCAAGACAAAGACCACTAATATTCCTGCGATAAAAGAGCCGATAACATTCGATATCAAGGTGCCATAGGGCAATGCTTTGCCAAGATACTGCATTGACAAAATGCCTATATAATAACGACAACTTGCGCCAACAGTAGCGCCTATTCCTATACTCGCAATTGATGAAATTGTATTCATAAATGTGCCCTCAGTTGCTTCAACTTTTCCTTAATTTTAATCTCAAGTCCTCGGTCGGTGGGCTCATAATAAATTTGTTCTCCCATTTCTTCAGGGAAATATGTTTGACCCTGACTGAAGCCGCCAGGCTCGTTATGTGCATATCGATAACCCTTGCCATGTCCGAGCTCTTCCAACAATTTCGTAGTCGCATTTCTAAGATGCACAGGAACGTCAAGGTCACCGGTATCTTTTGCGGCTTGTATTGCCTGGTTAAAGGCGCTATGAACTGCGTTGGATTTAGGTGCACAAGCACAAAAGACAGCGGCATGTGCAATAGCGCGATTCCCCTCCTTATCCCCCAGACGCTCATAGACATCCCACGCATTAAGGGTAATTTGTAACGCTCTAGGGTCGGCGTTACCTATATCCTCTGATGCTATTGCCAAAAGACGTCGCGCAATAACTTTTGGGTCACATCCAGAGACAATCATTCTGGCCATCCAGTAAAGAGCGCCATCTGGAGAAGAGCCACGTACAGACTTATGAAATGCGGATAACTGCTGGTAATAGATATCCCCTCCCTTATCAAAATTGCTAACCTTGCTTTGGAGTGTTTTAGCGATATCTTTCTTATTCAGAGTTGCTTTTGATTTTTCAGTTAACTGCTCAATGATGTTAATAAGTCGGCGCGCATCACCATCACTACTGTCAATAATTAATGACAATGAGCCATCCTCTTTGAGCGTAGTTTTTTGTCTATCAAGCGCTCTTTTAGCAATAACCTTTAGATCATTATCACTCAACTTATCGAGCACATAAACCCTAACTCTGGACAACAATGAAGAGTTAATTTCAAATGATGGGTTTTCAGTGGTTGCGCCAATTAATGTAATAAGTCCAGATTCAATATGAGGCAAAAAAGCGTCCTGCTGTGCTTTGTTGAATCGATGAATTTCATCCACAAATAGTATCGTGTTTTTATTATGCTGCTTATAAAGATCAGCGTGTTCAATTACATTTCTGAACTCTTTGATGCCACCAAGAACTGCAGACATCTGTTCAAAGTGTGCACCCATCTGGCTACATATAATTCTTGCTAGAGTTGTTTTCCCAACCCCTGAAGGGCCCCACAAAATCATTGAATGAAACTGTTTATCAGCCAACGACTTACCTATAGGTTTATCAGACTCCAGCAAATGATTCTGACCTACAAAATCAACCAAATCACTGGGTCTTAATATTTCAGCTAGTGGTTCATAGGTTGGCATATTATGGAAAATTAATTTTTATAACCTGATTATTATCTTCTTTATTTGTTATAAGTAATACAGATAATTTTAATTTATCTGCAAGCATTTTTGCCTTGCCACTTCCCATAGCCATCATTGCCGTAGCGTAGGCATCGCTCATTGCACTTTGTGGATGGATGACACTTACTGATGCTAGGTCATTATTAGCAGGAAAGCCTGACTCAGGATTAAAGATGTGCATGTATTTTTTACCTTCCCAAATAAAAAAATTACGATAGTTACCCGAAGTCGCAATCGATGCATTCTTTAACTCAACAGGAATCGGTGACTTGTTGTCTGGGCGCTCCACCCCTATAACCCACGCATCTCCTTTGTTTGTTCCTGAGGCAATGACCTCTCCACCGATCTCAACTAAAAAATCCTCAACCCCAGATGCCTTAATAAGTCTTGCAACCTCATCCACCGCATAACCTTTAGCGATAGCGGAAAGGTTAATATGAATATCCCTTAATTTTTTTACTCGACCATCTTCAATCACAAGATACTTAATCGAAGAATCCTTAAATGCCCTCTCAATCTCTTCTATTTTAGGTAGTTCAGTTCTACCTCCACTCGAACCAAACCCCCACAAATCAATCAACCTACCGATACCAGGATCAAAGTAACCATCAGTTTGCTTATAAACCTCATCTGAGCTCTTTAACAACAAATAAAGCTCCTCAGAAACAGCAACCCAATCCCCTAAAGGGCTTTGATTAAGTTGTGATAATTCTGAATCCTCTTGCCAGGTCGAAAAAATAGCGTTGATTTCAATAAGGCGCTTATCAATTAAAGCTTGATCAACGCGTTTATCCCCCAACACATTGATAGAGTAACTGGTGCCCATAATGTCACCCTTAATTAACTCAGAGCTTTCATTTTCAAGGCAACCACTAAGTAAAAAAAGGATTAAAATAAGACTGTATTTACGCATTATAATTTACTCATGTTTTTAAGATTTCTTTGCCTTGTTTTTCTTACTACAAGCGTTTTTGCCAATTCACAATCTTTTGAAGACTTTCTAAATCAAGTTCGCAAAACTGCAACCGAACAGGGGGTCTCTAAAGCGACAATTGACAAGGCATTTTTTGGGCTTACCCCCAACCTTGACATTCTCAAATCTGACAGCGCTCAGGCTGAATTTAATCAAAATTTTTGGCACTATGTCAACAAAAGAGTTAGTCAAGTTCGCCTTAATAATGGCAATGATACATTAAAACAAAACGCCTCATTACTCAACAAAACCTCTCAAAAGTATGGTGTTCCTGCCTATGTTTTAGTTGCATTTCTAGGACTTGAGAGCAATTATGGTAACTACATGGGAAATGAAAACTTGGTGCGATCTTTGGCAACTCTAGCTTATGACCCTCGACGTTCAAGTTTTTTTACTAAAGAATTAATAGCACTATTAAAGCTTATTGATAAAAACACCATACCGCTCGATGCGAAAGGTTCATGGGCTGGCGCTATGGGTGCAGTACAATTTATGCCAACCAATGTTATTGCCTATGGTGTTGATGCTAACAATGATGGCAAAGTAAACTTATGGAACGACAAGGAAGACATATATGCTAGTGCTGCAAACTTTCTTAAGAAACTTGGCTGGGAAAAAGGAGAAAAATGGGGAAGAGAAGCCATTATCCCTAAAAACTTTGATTATCGTTTAACTGGCCTAGAGATAAAGAAAACCGTTAATGACTGGGCTGCGCTTGGTGTCCTTAGAGGGAATGGTTCACGACTACCAAAATCGAACTTTAAATCCTCCTTGATTGTCCCAATGGGTCATCGTGGACCTGCATTTTTAGTTTACCGAAACTTCGATACTATCCTCGGCTGGAATCGCTCAATCTTGTATGCACTTTCTGTTGCCTACCTATCAGACCGATTAAATGGCAATGGAAAATTAACTGCTAAATCTATTGATGAGCCGCTTCTTAGCAAAGAGGATATCTTACAAATTCAAAACACTTTGAATTTACTCGGCTATGACACCGGCACTCCAGATGGAATGGCCGGACCAAAAACAAGGCGAGCGACTAGAATGTTTCAGTCTGACATTGGTCTCGTTGCAGATGGTTATGTCGGCTATGAACTCTTTCAGCAGCTTCAATGACAATTAAAACCTACCTTGGTTTTGATGTCGGAACTAAACGAACCGGTATAGCAATTGCTAATAGCCTCACCGCTCATGCAAGCGGCATTGAAACCATCCTTCATAACAAAGATGGCTCAACCAATTGGACTCAAATTGAGCAATCCGTCAGTAAGCATCAGCCACATAAATTTATCGTTGGCTTGCCCCTAGACAATGATAACAAAGAGCAAGAGATGACATTTATAGCTCGCTCATTTGGCAGAAAGTTAGAACAGCGATTCAATATTGAAGTAATCTTTATTGACGAATATTTATCCTCTTCAGAAGCTAAAAACCAATTAAAATGGCACTACGCCCACAAGAACGCTGATAGGGGCGATGTAGATAAGCGCTCTGCCGAACTAATTTTGCAAACTTGGCTCAATGAAACCACACACGATTAGTAACGAATCACAACTAAACTCAGCCGGAAGATTAATCCACCTTTTAGGTTTAAAAGACCTCCCAAAGAAACAACTCGAAAAAATATTAGATGTAGCTGATGGCCTTATAGATAAAAAAGGCAACCTTCAGAAATCTAAAATTTTAAGAGATATGTCGGTAGCCAACCTTTTCTTCGAGCCCTCAACTAGAACTAGAAATACTTTTGAAATTGCCGCCAAACGCACTAGCGCGAAAACAATTAATGTTGACCTTGCAAATTCAGCAACCAAAAAAAATGAAACTCTGATGGATACAATGCATACCTTAAAGGCAATGCAGATTGACATGTTCGTTATTCGCCACAAACAAAACGGTCTACCTCATCATGTTGCGGAAAACATAGAAGGTGTATCTATTTTAAATGCGGGTGATGGTATCAATGCCCATCCAACTCAAGCCCTTCTAGATATGCTCACCATTCGACAGCATAAGAAAACGTTTGATAATTTGTCAGTTGCCATTGTAGGTGATATTAGGCATTCTCGTGTTGCACGCTCAGGAATACAGGCTATGAAAACATTAGGCACAACCGATATTCGCCTAATTGCCCCTGAGACTCTTCATTACAAAGAAGAGACGCCAGGATTAGAGCGCTTTGATAACCTTAAAAAAGGCATCGAAGGTGCTGATGTTATTATTTCACTTAGAATGCAAAAAGAAAGAATGATCGCAGCGGACATTCCAAATGAACAAGCGTACTTTGAAAATTTTGGTCTTACAAATGAAGCACTAAAGTGTGCAAAATCAGATGTAATTTTAATGCACCCAGGTCCAGTGAATCGTGGAATCGAACTTGAATCAAGCGTTGCAGATGGCCCTCATTCAGTTATTCTTCAGCAGGTAACCAACGGCATTGCAGTTAGGATGGCTGTGATGGTAATTTTGGCTGGGGCATTTTGACGAAATGAGTCAGCCCATCAATTACGAACTCGCAAAGGATGCCCTTCAAAAACTCAACACCGATGACACGATCTCTTCAGCTCACGGATTGTTGTGCGGCTTTTATTGCGTAAAACAAGATATATCTATAGACGATTGGCTCAATGAAGTATTAGTCAGTATCGATTTAAATAACTTACTCGAAAAAGAATCTCACCAGGTTCTTGCAGAAATATTTAACAATACTAGCGAGCAACTGTCTGATCCAACATTGAATTTTTGGCCCGTTATTGCCGACGACGAATCGCCCCTAAGAGAGCAGGCAAATACTCTTATTGAGTGGTGTCAAGGTTTGTTAGTTGGCCTTGGGCTTAGCTCAGTTGAGACTTCTGATGAAGAAGTGTTGGAGATGATTAAAGACATTAGTGAGATTTCACAGCTCGATGCTGACCTATTAGATAGTGAAGAAAACACTCAAGACTTTTATGAGATAGTTGAATTTGTTCGAATAGGTGTGCTTTTTATTCAAGAAACCTTACAACCCTCAAAGCAGGATTTTATTAGTCCTGATCAGCTCCACTAAATCGCAAAATTTAGCCGTGATTTATAAAAAAAAATAGGGCAAAGAAAACTATATATTTTTGTTTATAATAAAACCACTCTTCTCAATAAAATGGTGGAGAGTATGAATGAAATTTTTTATCAATTTAAGGGGAAAGAAAATGACATTAACACATTTATTTAAAGCTCAAGCTATATTCGCCTGGATATGGGTGGTTCTACTTTGGGTTGCACCAGGCATGGTTGCTGAGCCAGCTGGCTGGACTTTGACTCCCAACTTGGTGTCCTTAATGCAAATTTTAAGTATCCCTATGTTGGGCATTGGAGTACTTGCATGGAACGCTCCATCTTGGGTTGGAGACAACCTCAAAAAAGTTGGCATGATGTATGGTGTTGGTATAAATGTATTGTTTCTTGCTGTGCAGCTATTTCATATATCAAGCGAGGCGGCTAATTTGGATCTGATGTCTATGATTCCAACCGCTATTTTTGCGGCTCTATTCTTTTGGAAGTGTCGCGCTTCTGACTAGAAAGTAAACAATAAAAAAGCCGAATTAAATGAAAGTTTAATTCGGCTTTAAATTAATGGTGGCCACACCTAGAATTGAACTAGGGACACAGGGATTTTCAGTCCCTTGCTCTACCAACTGAGCTATATGGCCAAATCGCGTAATTATACACAAGGCAAATCAAAGTAAACTTTGAATTTCTCGCCTGATTCGCTTGAACTCTACAAATTATCTAGAAAGCGCTCAGCGTCGAGTGCGGCCATACACCCTGAACCTGCAGAAGTAACAGCTTGTCGGTATACGTGGTCTGCCACATCACCAGCAGCAAAGACACCCTCAACGCTTGTTTGAGTTGCGTTACCTTGGAGTCCAGCTTGGACCTGAATGTAGCCATTATTAATATCAATCTGGCCCTCGAAAATACCTGTATTTGGAGTGTGTCCAATAGCAATAAATACACCGTGAACATCGATCTCCTTAGTCTCACCATCGTTGCCCTTTAATCGAAGCCCGGTAACTCCCATATCATCGCCTAAAACCTCTTCTAAGTTATGGTTCCATTCAATAGTGATGTTTCCATTTTTGGCTTTTTCCATGAGCTTGTCAGAAAGAATTTTTTCAGAGCGAAACTTATCACGTCGATGAACAATGGTCACATGTTCGGCTATATTTGACAAGTAAAGCGCCTCTTCAACGGCAGTATTGCCTCCTCCAATGACCGCAACTTTTTGACCACGGTAGAAAAATCCATCGCAAGTTGCGCAGGCCGAAACGCCCTTACCTTTATAAGCTTCCTCAGACTCTAACCCTAGATATTTTGCTGTAGCTCCAGTTGAGATAATGACAGCATCTGAAGTATAGGTTGTGTCGCCTCCTTGAAGAGTAAACGGACGCTTAGAAAAATCAACACTAGTAATATGGTCATTAACTATTTCAGTATCGAACCTAAGAGCGTGGTCTTTCAGGCGCTCCATTAAGTCTGGACCCTGAAGACCGTCATGGTCACCTGGCCAGTTATCCACATCAGTGGTAGTCATTAATTGACCACCCTGTTCAAACCCACTAACCATCACTGGATTCAGATTTGCCCTTGCTGCATAAACGGCTGCCGAGTAGCCGGCAGGGCCTGACCCAACAATCAAAACTCTACAATGTTTGGTATCACTCATTATGAAATACTTTATACTAATTAACCAAATGAGTATTATAGGCTATCTTGAAAAAAAATAATAAACGAACAACCCAACATACTCCAATAAATCCTCGCTCTAAAATTGTTAACGAGTCAATTTTTATACTGCTCTTAACGCTTGGTGTTGTTTTCCTTATCTCGCTTGTTACCAGCTCATCATTGGAGGATCCGTGGACTGGTGGAACGGTTCTTGTTAAGCCAGTTGAAAACAGTGCCGGTATATTTGGCGCCTATTTAAGCGATGTAACTATTGGCATATTAGGCTATATAGCTTACATTTTGCCAATATCACTTATATGGCTAGGTTACAACTTTCATCGTGATGCAAACAAAGAAAAACAGAGTCAACTTACCTTTTTAATTAGAATAGTTGCCTACTTCGTTATGTTGTTGTTTACTGCTGCACTTGCTCATCAATATGCTCCAGAGATAAAAATAATGGACGGCCTCAAAGAAACATTTTTAGCTGGAGGAATGATCGGCAAGTCAATGCATGAGTTATTGTTTTATGAACTTTTTGGTGGTGCATCTACAGTAGTATATGTTGGCATAATTTTAGTTAGCTTTAGTATCGCTTCTAGCTCAACATGGAAAAATATAACTACATCGATATTTAGAAAAAGTACCAACGATAACTCTTCCAGTAAGGCTAGCGTCCTAAAGCCAAGACCTGAAATCGTCAACTCCCAACCTCTTAGACCCGAGGCTCTAACAAAACAATCTGAGAAACCAAAAAAAGCTGAAAAGGTTGAGAAAGCTGTTAAACCGAAAAAAGCTGACAAGCCTCAAAAAGTAGTGGGCAGTAACCTTTATAAATCAGGCGCATCTGGCGGACTTCCAAGCCTTGCACTTCTAGATGATGTTAATAATTCTGGACTAGGGTATAGCGAAGAATTCCTAGTGGAGATGGGACAGCAAGTTGAAATTAAGCTAAAGGATTTTGGCTTTGATGTAACTATTACGGCTGTAACTCCTGGCCCTGTAGTCACTCAATTTGAAATATCTCTTGCAGCAGGAATCAAAGTTAGTCAAATTATGAACCTTAACAAGGACTTGGCAAGAGCTTTACTTGTTGAAAGTGTTCGAATTGTTGATGTGATCCCTGGAAAGCCAGTTATAGGACTAGAGATACCAAACAACAACAGAGAAATGATTGGTCTTAAAGAAATCCTTTCTAGCGAAACGTTTACTAAATCTAAGTCTACGCTCTCAATGGGGCTTGGCAAAAATATTAACGGCGTACCTATAGTTGTAGACCTTGAAAAAATGCCTCACCTGTTACTAGCTGGAGCTACCGGAATGGGTAAATCAGTTGGGCTCAATGCCATTATTTTAAGTATTCTATACAAAGCCACACCAGAACAGGTTAGGTTCATAATGATCGACCCAAAAATTGTTGAGCTTGCCTCTTATGCTGATATTCCTCATCTCTTAACTCCTGTTGTAACAAACATGAATGAAGCTGCAAGCGCGTTATGGTGGAGCGTTAGTGAAATGGAAAGACGCTACACCCTTTTGGCAAAGTTTGGCGTAAGAAATATTGAGGCGTTTAATGAAAAACAAATCCGTGCGAAAAAAACTGGAAAGCCGCTATTGGATCCTTCTTTTAATCCAAATACTGCAAAGGAGGGTGAGCAACATCCTGAACTTGAGGCATTGCCCCTTATCGTTATTGTTATAGATGAATATGCAGATATGCTAGGTGCACTTGCACAAGAAGATCGTGCTAAATCGAAGCGTGTTGAAGGCCTTATTGTACGTATTGCCCAAAAAGCCCGTGCTGCTGGAATACATCTAATCGTGGCAACACAAAGACCAAGTGTCGATGTCATAACTGGGCTAATCAAATCAAACATCCCTACCAGAGTTTCCTTTAAAGTCTCCTCAAAAACAGATTCAAGAACTATTCTAGATCAGTCAGGTGCAGAGCAATTGCTCGGTATGGGTGATATGCTTTATATGGCCCCTGGTATAACTCATCTCACTCGAATACATGGTGCTTTTGTTGAAGATAGCGAAATACTTCGAGTTGTCAAACACCTTAAAAAGAATTCTAACCCTAACTATTTAGAGGGAATCCTTACACCTCAAAACGAAGTGACTGGTTCACAAGAACTAGGACAAACTTCAGGGGAGCTAGACCCACTTTTTGATGAAGCCGTACAAATCGTTACCTCGACCAGAAGGGCATCAATCTCTAGCCTTCAAAGAAGGATGCGTATTGGCTATAATCGCGCAGCAAGAATTATCGAAGATATGGAGTCTAGCGGCATTGTAAGCTCTATGAATAGCGCTGGCAGTAGGGATGTTCTAGCGCCAGCGCCTATTGACCCTAACGACATTTAACCGCAAAACTACTAGTCAAAAAAACCAGTTTAACAAAGAGCAATGAGACTCCAACAAGATCTCCAGCTTGTAAAAAATGATCCATTTTAACTCCTTAATTTTTTTTAATATATATAGACGTAATAATCTATGACGGAAAAATATATACTTAATGAGATCTAATTAGACATGTAAGAACAGTGGTTTATTTTGAGTTAATAAATTCACCTAATCTTTATCTAATCAACTTCTAAACTTCATTTAATTAAAATAATTTTATTGTAAATTACACATTCTTTTAACAACTAACAAAGTATGACATGAAAAAATTACTCTCTATCTTACTTCTACTAGGAATTTTCTCTCAGGTATATGCCCACAAACCTGTTTTCAATGAAAATTCAATATATCCTGCGGATGCACCATACGAAATAGAAGACCCCGAAATATCAAAAGCTATTTATTCAACGCTTATAGGTGATCCACACTTCTATCGAATTCAATCCGAGGTAGACTTTGATTTTTATGCTGGTATTTTGGCTGCTAAGATTGGTGAATGTCCTCTTAATAGTAAGTTTTCTTTCGAAGTTCTAGATTCTGACTTTCATAAAATCTATCTTGCTGATGGTGAAAACTTTGAGTGGACACCCTGGTATGAAGAGTATGGAAAGCAGTGGTACTGGAATGGTCCAGAAATTGGCAAGGACTTTTATTCAAATGAAGTTTTTAAAGCGGGGACCTATTATATTAAAGTATTTAATAACTCAAATACTGGTCAATACATTATGGCCGTCGGTGATATTGAAAAGTTCTCGATTACTGACATTGTTGGCTTAATATTTTCGATGGGTAAAATAGAAGACGAATTTTGGGATCCAAGCCTATGTGCTAGCGGTTAGTCTGTGAAGAGACTACTACTCATAATGTTATTAACTTTCACAACATTAGTTTCAGCTAATGATGAGGTTTTTAGCTTTCCATTTACTCAAGATAGCGTAAAAAACTGGAAGTATATAAGTGATCAAGTGATGGGAGGAGTTTCTGAAGGCAGTGTTTCACTTGAAAAAGATGGAGATATGGTTTTTGCAAGACTTACTGGCGATGTGAGCACAAGGAATAATGGCGGATTTATACAGTTACGTTCTAAAGTCTCATTATTCAACAAGCCAAAGATGTTTCAGTTAATTCAAGATGCTGACAAAGATGGTAAAAAACTTCAAGGTGTTCGATTAAATGTTCGAGGTAATGGAGAAACTTACCATGTTATGATTCGAACTTATTTAAATTGGTCTCCAAGTGACTATTATTCTCATACGTTTGAGACAAGTCCAGATTGGAGTCAGGTTAACCTGCCTTTTAGTGAATTCAAGCGCTCAAAGTCAAGGAGTACAGCCCTAAATATTAATGAAATAAGAGATTTTGGTATTGTTGCTTTTGGTCGTGATTTCGAGTCTGATGTTTCAGTTTCAAAAATAGATTTTTATTAATGGTGTTATTTTCTTCTAAAATCTGCATGTTTTAGATTAAGAATATTCTTGTTTCTATGGGACACAACAGAAAAAAACCTTGACCTAGCATTATCGCTACTATATATTTGTCTTAAACCAACAAACATTTTGTTAGTTGGTTTTTTTGTTTTTAGTATTTAGACGCCTAATTTGGCGTTACAAAAAAAAGGAGAAAAATAATGAAAAAAACTATAAGCATTGTTTTGTCATTGCTACTCATGGGTATTTTTTCACCAGCTTTCGCTAATTCGATCAAATGGTCGATGCCTGGTGATTCTTTAACCCTCGATCCGCATGCACAAAACGAAGGACCAACTCACATGGTTTCTCGTCAAGTATATGAAGGCTTGGTAACTCCAGGTATTAACATGGAAATACTTCCTCAGCTTGCAGAATCATGGACCACAACAGCTGATGATACATGGGTATTTAACCTTCGTAGGGGTGTGACGTTTCATGATGGATCATCTTTGACAGCAAGTGATGTTGCTTTTAGTATCAATAGAGCAAAGACTGCTCCATCTGATATGCTTGATTTAATTAAAAGTGTTAAATCAGCAACAGCAATTGATGATCATACTGTTGAAATAAAAACTGATGGACCAAATCCAATTCTGTTAAACGAATTAACTCAGATATTTGTAATG
>ENA-OSJC01001562-OSJC01001562.1-marine-metagenome-genome-assembly--contig:-NODE-1562-length-18628-cov-9.061075_pt1 | contig 18628 bp, 26 predicted proteins | sample MGYA00237885_ERZ534234 | MGnify/ENA primary metagenome ERZ534234 (study PRJEB26413, sample SAMN06343907) | marine metagenome | isolation source: coastal waters | place: Atlantic Ocean: West Antarctic... | reverse complement strand
TCACTTTGATGCCGAAGAAAGCTTTGGCTTTGGTGGCGGCCCAATGTCCGGCGGCGGCAACCCACTCGGCGGCGGTAGGGACATTCAGAGGGCCGCACTGATGCAACGAGGACAGGGCCAAGAGGATCAGATGCCGATGCAAGGTCTAGGCTCTGCCATAAATAATTTTCAGATGTTCGAAGATGGCGGCAGGGTTGAAGCGCGGCCCCCGGAACGCGGACCAACGCCCGATGTCTACATGGAAGAGGGCGGCCAGACTGCTTTTGCGCCAGCTAGTGACGAGGCGTTAACTAGAACACGTCAAAAAGTAATAAAAGACTACGGCTTTGACCCGTTACAGATAGCTAAGGAAGAGGGCGTTGATCCAGAACTCTACCTTCGTGTGATGCACCAAGAGAGCAAAGGCGATGCTTCGGCTGTAAGCTCTGCGGGTGCCCGTAACTTAATGCAAATTATGCCCGCCACCGCCGCAGATTTGGGTATCAAAGACTTAGATGACCCTCTTGCAAACGCACGGGGCGGCGCTCGTTACTTGCTCCAACAACTAAACGAATTTGGAACGGTGCCCTTGGCCCTTGCTGCGTATAACGCGGGACCCGGCAACGTAAGAAAATACAAAGGTGTGCCTCCGTTTGACGAAACACGGAAGTATGTCTCTATCATTCATGGTGTATCAGCAGGGGAAATACTGCCAAATACAAACGATTTCTTTAGAATGAACCCGGATGAAGACCCTATGAGTAAGCCACCGAGCCGACCAGAAGGTCTGGGGACACCGGATTTTGAGCCTATGCAAAGAGCCGCCAGCGAATACCTTATGGCGGATCAACCGCAAGAAGCTCCAATGCCAGAAGCACCCGTTATGAGACCGGAAGTACGGCAAATGAATCCCGAAGAAGCGGCGCAAGAAGGCATCGGAGATGCCTTCTACAAACAGTATGCCGCCTATGATTACGAAAAAGGCCCTCGCTAAAGCAGCCAGTCCTTGGCATCTTCCCCAAGGACTTGGCCCGCGATGTCTATCTTTTGACGTAACGCTTTAAGTATCTTCTCATCAATAGTCCCCGGGGAAACTAGGTCAATATAAGTTACCTTGTTTGTCTGGCCAATGCGGTGGGCACGATCTTCCGATTGCAAGCGTATCTCCAAGTCATAACTGTTGCTGTAGTACACAACTGTATTAGCGGCAGTTAGCGTAATGCCGTATCCACCCGTCCGGGGCTGGCCCACAAAGAACCGAAGCGGGCTTTCTTTGTCTTGGAACTTCGTGACAATATCTTGACGCTCGTCTTGCGGCGTACCGCCATAATAAGTTGCGACCGAATCGGGCCCGAAACGGTCGCGCAAGGCATCGGCTATCTGTTGGATGTCGTGAGTCCATGACGCCCAAATGATTGCTTTACCTTGTACTTCATCGGAGATGTCGAGTAATTCGCTCAAGCGATTGTTCGCAAGAGGCTGTATCTCGCCCTCATCCGGCTGCAAAAACCCGCAGCATATCTGGTGTAAACGCATGACTTGCGTCAAGACGCTTGCAGTAGTGGCTAAGTCTCCACTTTCAAACTTGGCTAGTGCCAGTTTCTTCATCTGAGTATACAAGCGGGCCTGCTCGGCAGTCAACTCTACCTCACGACGGAGATAAACCTTCTCTGGCAGGTCTAGGCAGTCCTCTTTTAGGACCCGGTTGCTGAAGGTATCAAGCTTGACAGACAACTCGTCTAACCGGCGATACCCTATAATTTGTTGGAAGCTACGGTGGCCCATCGTTTTTCTCTGGACGTTGGCATACCGTGCTTGAAAGGCAAAGAAGCTGTTAAAGCCCAGCGCTTTCTCTTTTAAGAAGTCACACTGGCTGAACAAATCCAAGGGGCTTTTGGTAATCGGAGAACCCGTCAAGATGCGGCGGTACTTAGACAAGCGCTGCAATCGTGTGATGTTCTTGGTCCGCGAAGCCTTACGGTTCTTGATGGTTGTGCTTTCGTCTACAATGACGATATTCTCGGGGTTCTGGTACAAGAAAGCTTCCGCGGCATCGGTCCCGCGTGACGTAGAGAAAGCCTCAATGTTCATAACAAAGATTTTAATACCACTGTACTTATCTACTATGAAGTCGGTCAGCAGTCGTTCTTTCTTAGCCCCTCTGGCGGGCGTCCAACGCATTACATGTCGTTTAATACGGTCCGGCAAATGAGCCGGTATCTCGTTTTTAACCCAGTTATCATAGACACCTTTAGGCGCTACTACCAAGGCACTGTTGATTTTGCCCGCCTCAAAGAGACAGGCCATAGTATCAAGGGCCACCTTGGTTTTTCCTGTGCCCATTTCCATGAACAACGCATAATATTCCGCGGCCCACGACTCTTCCAGCGCGTCGCGTTGATGGTCATATGGTTCCGTCTTAAACTTAAATCCGTGCATTTTGCCCCCCATTAAATAACTACTTGACTTGGGCTAGTTATAAGATCATATACATATTTGTCAAGGCCCGAAAGGTGCCTTTAACCACGAAGGAGAAACGCGATGAGCGATGACGTACTAAAGATGATGGAGCAGGACTCAGGTCAAACTGGTTCATTAGTTGACAAGGTGGATCAGGAGGGCCTTGTCTCGGTAGCCGCCTTGGCCCGAAAAATCCGCGAAGAAGAGTTTTATATTGACGATCTTGAGACAGACCTCAAGGCTTCTAAAGATAAGCTCAGAAAACTTACCGACGACGAAATGCCTTCAATGCTCGCAGAGATTGGCATGTCTTCTTTTTCCTTAGATGACGGTTCTACCGTTGAGGTCAAAGCAACCTACGGGGCTTCAATCCGCGTAGATAATCGACCACAAGCCTACGAATGGCTGCGTGACAACGGGTATGATGACATTATTAAAAACACTGTCGAGTGCCAGTTTGGGCGGGGCGAGGACGATCAGGCAAACGCTTTTGCGGCTTTTGCAGCGCAACAGGGTTATGTCCCTGAACAAAAAACAGCAGTTCACGCTCAGACGTTAAAGGCTTTTGTAAAAGAGCGCGTCGAGGCTGGTGATGATTTTCCAATGGAACTATTTGGTGCGTTCGTAGGTCAACGTGCTGTCATTAAAAGGAGCAAATAAGATGAGTAAAGCAGTAGCTAAAGTAGCGGAAACAGAAGTGTCCACAGAAGTAACAGCGTTTGACATTTCTATGTTTGAAGACGATGCCGGTAAAGGCATGGAGAATTTGGGGACAGAAGACTTAGCGCTTCCTTTCCTTAAAGTCCTTTCGGGTAATAACTCCGAACTGGATACCCATGAAACGGCTCGTAAGGGTGACATTTACAACAGTGTTACAGGAGTTGCTTACAAAGGTAAGGAAGGTGTGAGGGTTATACCTTGTTCTTATCAGCGTAGGTTCATTCAATGGGCCCCAAGAGGTGAAGGCTCCGGAGGTCCGGTGGCAATATATGAGCCCGGTCAAACACGTCCAGAAGCTGTTCGCGATTTTGATAAGAACGGTGACAACAAAGATTACCTGACCGACGGTTCCGGTCATTACATCGAAGAAACAGCGCAACACTTTGTTTTACTAATAAACGAAGACGATAGTATTGAAACGGCGCTGATTGCCATGAAGTCTACGCAACTTAAAAAGTCGCGGAAATGGAATAGCATGATGATGTCTCGGTCCATTAAAGGTAAGAACGGACCGTTTACCCCACCTCGTTGGTCACACGTTTACCATATGAAAACTGTGCCCGAAGGTAATTCTAAGGGTGATTGGCACGGTTGGGAGATGTCACTTGAAGGTCCTGTGACAGACGCCAATGTATATAACCGTGGTAAGGCATTTGCTGAAAGCATCTCATCAGGTGATGTGGTGGTGAAGCACACGGAAGAAGGCAGTAACGATAGCAAACCGGCTCCTGCGGGCGGTGAAGTGCTAAAAGACGAAATACCGTTTTAAGTTATCAACGTGGCGGGGTCTAGGCTCCGCCACTTCTTTTTCCGCAGGGGGCATCCATGTCACTACAAAAGTTTATGGCTATCTTTGATGGCCTCAAAGAAGCTCACGGCTATTTTAAGATAGAAACAACCGGTTCTAACGGTAAGGCCAAGGGTAAAGCAGGTGTTCTTAAAGCACCACGGACCACGAAGCTTTGGGAAAGCCACCTCTCCGGTGGTGGTACTGGCCTCGGCATTATCCCGATTAACGAGGATAACATGTGCGTTTGGGGATGTATCGACATCGACCAATATCCGCTGGATCACAAACTGCTTGTTGAAAAGATACGTCGGCTGAAGTTACCTTTAGTCGTATGCCGTTCTAAATCCGGTGGAGCGCACTGCTTCCTGTTCTCTAAAGAATGGGTTTCAGCAAAGGACATGCAGAAATCTCTGCAAAGTTTGTCCGCGGCTCTCGGTTACGGCGAAAGCGAAATATTCCCAAAGCAAATTAAGCTGCACTTAGACCGTGGTGACGTAGGTAACTTTCTTAACCTGCCATACTATGACCATGAAAACGGTCTGCGGTACGCATTTCTTGATGACGGCACCTCGGCTACCATCGAAGAGTTTATAGAATTATACGAAAGATATGTCCAAACTCCAGAAGAAGTCGTTAAGCTACAAGTAGTAGGTGGCGGAGAAGCTGACCTTATGAAGGACGCCCCGCCGTGCTTGCAAATACTTTGCAAAGCAAGGATTAGCGAAGGCGGGAGAAATAATGGGTTATTCAACATCGGGGTTTATCTACGCAAAGCGTATCCGGACAGTTGGGAATCAGAAATACTACGCTACAACATGGAGTACCTGTCTCCGCCACTGCCGTTGCCAGAGGTCAACATAGTCGCAAAGCAAGTACAGCGCAAAGATTACGCTTACAAATGTTCCGACGCTCCAATCAATTCACACTGCAACAAGGAACTGTGCCGAACCCGTAAGTTTGGCATAGGAGCGGCTGTGGCAGGGGCTACAATAGCCAACCTGCGTAAGTACAACTCGACACCGCCTGTCTGGTTTATGGACGTTAACGGCGAGCCCCTTGAGTTAGACACCGACGGTCTTATGAGCCAGCCCTTCTTCCAAAGAGCCTGCATGGAGCAGCTTAACTTCATGCCGCGCTCGGTTGCCAAGAACCAGTGGGAAGGACGCATCAGTACGTTGATGAACGAGATGCGCGATAACGAAAGCGCCATCATTGAAGTGGCACAAGACGCAAGCATCAGCGGGCAATTCTACGACTACCTCGAAGAGTTCTGCCGCCATCTACAGCAGGCGCAAGATAAAGAAGAGATACTGCTCCGTCGCCCTTGGACCGATGAGGAGAGGGGAATAACATACTTCCGTCTTAAAGACTTTGAGAACTTCCTTAAAAAGAATAAGTTCTTTGAATATAAATCTCACAAGATAGCCCAGCGCCTTCGGGACATTAACGGAGAGAGCGTTGTCTTGAAGATAAAAGGAAGGTCTGTACGAGTTTGGCAGATACCGTCGTTTGAAAGTGCAGACATAGACCTCGAACCACCTAAGTTTGGTTCCCAACAGGAGGCCCCGTTTTGACCATTGACGATTTAGAAGAAGGCCATGTAATCAAAAGACTGCGAAACAAAGAGATTGTACGCCTTATTGATGAGCAACGGCTAACCAAGACGGCGGTTGGTAAGTGGTTTGGCATCTCTAAGCAAAGAGTGCAGCAAATCTATTCCCGCGAGAAAGAAGAAGATGTTTAGGATATTTGGACCTCCGGGTACAGGTAAGACAACGACGTTGTTAAACATGGTGGACGATGCCTTTGAGAAGGGCGTTCACCCGCACAGAATTGCCTTCCTAGCCTTTACGCGCAAAGCCGCTAACGAGGCCCAAGAGCGGGCCGCTGTGCGCTTTAACCTTGATCCGAAGAAAGACCTAGCCTATTTCCGGACGCTGCATTCTCTGGCGCTTACAATGACTGACATCCGCCCAGAGCAAGTTATGCAAGAGTCTAACTACCGGGAGCTAGGGACGGCCATTAACGTAGTGTTAGGCGGGTCCAAGAACACAAGCTTTGATGAAGATGTCCCAAGCATGGTGGCGGGAAGTGACCCTATCCTTGGGCTAATTAACTTAGCACGGTTGCGGAAGGTGGGACTGCGCGAGCAATACAACATCAGCAATATCGAACAGGACTGGAACACGGTTAACTACGTCGATAGTTGCCTGCGCGAATACAAAGACAAGATGGGTATGTACGATTTTACTGACATGCTCTCCGAGTTTATCCGTCAGTCCGATAAGTATTGCCCGCAGTTCGATCTGTGCTTCCTAGACGAGGCACAAGACTTGAGCCCCCTTCAGTGGGACATTGCGCATATCCTAGATAAAAACTCCGACCGGATGTACGCGGCGGGAGATGATGACCAAGCAATCTACCGCTGGGCAGGGGCTGACGTAGACCAGTTCATTACTTTGCCGGGCGGGTCAGAGACACTTTCGCAGTCTTACCGCGTTCCGCAATCCGTACATAAACTGGCAGAGAATGTCGTGCGTAGAATTGCAAACAGGTTTCCCAAGAGCTACGAGGCAAAGAGTGATCCCGGCAACGTGACCCGGATCAATTCCGTAAACTCCCTAGACATGTCGCACGGCTCTTGGCTTATCCTAGCGCAAGCAGGTTATCAGTTGAGCCCCGTAGCAAATGATTTAAAATCAGGGGGTTACCTGTTTACCCACCGTGGACACCGTTCGATCAGTGAGAAAATATCCGACGCAGTGAACGGCTGGGAGCAATTAAGGGCGGGGAAAGAAGTGTCCGGCGAGGTTGTTCGTAAGATTTACAACTTCATGTCTATCGGCAAGCGCGTCCAACGGGGCTATAAAAAGTTGCCGGGGATGGAAGACGAGGACATGGTTAACATTCAAGGCTTGTTTGTTAACCACGGACTTCTTGCTACAAAGGACATGATCTGGTCCGAGGCTATGGACAAGCTACCCGAGACGGACCGAGCCTACGTTACGGCTTTGTTACGACGAGGGGAGAAGTTTAATGGCGTCCCCCGGATTACGTCGTCCACGATCCACGGGTCAAAGGGCGGAGAAGCGGATAACGTTGTACTGTTCACGGACCTTAGTCCCGCAGCGGACGAAGCAATGAGGCTTAACCCAGACGATACCCACCGTGTGTTCTACGTCGGCATCACACGGACCAAGGAAAACTTATACATTGTCGATGCAGAAGATATGTCAAGGAGCTACGAATTATGAAGAAAGTCACATGGACCCAGTACAAGGGTATGATGGAAGCGATTGATGAGCAGGGGTTTGTTTCAGACATCGAGTCCTACCGTGTTCGATCAAAGTGGTTAACTACCTCGGACGAAGACCTGCCCGCCCTCACTCTTGAGTGGGATGAAGAGTTAAACGATTACGTTGTAACTGGTCACATTAACCAAGTGGTGCATTAAAATGATTAAGGTTTTAGCTCCGTGGGTAATTTTATTTGCCTACATTCTTATCGGCGTAACCGTAGCGGCGAGTTTCTTTTGATAGCTGCGGCGGCGTGTCTTTCTCTGGCTCTTTATCACGAGAGTCGTGGAGAGCCGTTAAATGGGCAGTTGATGGTTGGGCGGGTTATCTTTAACCGCATGGAGTCACCTCGGTGGCCGTCTTCGATGTGCAATGTCATTACGCAAGACCGCCAGTTCTCGTTCTACCGGAAGAACAAAACGCCTAAACCCCGAGACGAAGTGGCTTGGGCCAAGGCTCAGAAACTTGCGGTTGAGATCATAAACGATCCCAACATCTTGCCGTACAGTACCGCCGATCACTACCACACCACGGAAGTGCGACCCGTGTGGCGCAGAAAACTGCACCGGGTGGTACGCATAGGCCGTCATATATTTTATTCGTATGACCACCCTACTGCCGTAAAGACTAGCTTCAGGCCCGAGATACGGCCTTCTTATCTGGAGATTATAAAATGAAGCGTGATGAAGTATTAGACAAAGCTAAAGAACTGATTAACGGCCAACGCGCCAAGGATTATGGTGACGCTTACGAAAACCATGGGCGTATTGCTGACGGGTGGAACATCATTATGAACGGGGCACTAAAGAGCCACGGGTTTCTAACCCCGGCCCACGTTGCTTTAATGATGGATTGGGTAAAAACCAGTCGTCTTGTCGAGACAATTGACCATGAGGACTCGTGGATTGATAAAGCCGGTTACACTGGATTGGGAGCAGAGTTTGTCGAAAAAGACGGACGCCCTGTAAATAAAATTATTGAGGAAGTAAAAACTAATGGCAAATTTGCAAATGGCTATGTTCGCCCCTAAAAGTGAGTGGGTTCCGCCGTTGGAGCTTCCAGACATCACGTCCGCTCGTACAATCGCAATCGACGTGGAAACACGGGACCCGAACCTTAAAAAGAACGGACCCGGCTGGCCTACAAAGGACGGCGAAGTCATTGGCTATGCCGTTGCAGTAGACGGTTGGTCTTGCTATCTGCCCACCCGTCACCTTGGCGGCGGTAACTTAGACGAGAAAATCGTTAACAAGTGGCTCAAGAAAGTGTTCGAGTGCCCTGCCGATAAGGTAATGCACAACGCCCAGTACGACTTGGGCTGGATTAGAGCGATGGGCTTTCAGATGAATGGCCGGGTAATTGACACCATGCTGGTTGCAGCACTGCTCGACGAGAACCGGTTTAGCTACAGCCTAAACGCTTTATGCTACGATCTTCTTAACAAGACAAAATCCGAAAAAGGATTAACGGCGGCGGCTCGTGAGTTTGGGATCGACCCCAAAGCCGAGATGTGGAAGATGCCCGCGATGTATGTGGGCCCATACGCTGAAGCTGACGCCGAGCTAACCCTAGAGCTTTGGAGCTATCTCTCTATACAACTTAGCCGCGAAGACCTGTGGCCTATTGCTAACCTTGAGCTAGAATTACTGCCCTGTCTTGTTGATATGACATGGCGAGGGGTTCGTGTGGATACGAACCGCGTCGAGAGAACACGGGACGCCCTGCTCAAGCGCGAGAAAAGTGTGATGCAGGAAATTAAGCGTGTGGCCGGGACCGATGTAGAAATCTGGGCGGCGCAATCTCTTTCTAAAGCATTTGATAAACTCGACATCAACTACCCCCAGACCGAGAAAGGTGCCCCGAGCTTTACGAAACTGTTCTTATCGGAACACCCACATCCGCTCGCGAAACTTGTTGTTGAAGCACGGAACCTAAACAAGACATCCGGTACATTTATCAACTCCATTATGAAGCACTGCCGGACCGATGGCAGAATACATGGGCACATAAACCAAATCCGCTCGGACGATGGTGGTACAGTGTCGGGCAGAATTTCGATGTCCAACCCTAACTTACAACAAATCCCGGCCCGCGACCCAGAGCTTGGTCCTATGATCCGTTCGTTGTTTCTCCCGGAAGAAGGCGAACAGTGGGCGGCCATTGACTTCTCGCAACAAGAACCACGCATCTTGGTGCATTACGCTCATGTTTATGGGCGCAACCGTGGGGTGCCGCTCGACGGTGCGGCGGACTTTGTTAAGGCGTACAACGAAGACCCGTCTACGGACTTCCATACAATGGTCGCGGAGATGGCTAACATTCCCAGAAAGCAAGCCAAGACGATCAATCTTGGTATGATGTACGGCATGGGCGTTAACAAACTGTCAGAACAGTTAGACATCCCGGTCGAAGACGCGAAGGGACTGGTTCATCAGTACCATGAGCGTGTGCCGTTCGTTAAAGGATTGATGCGCGGTGTGATGAACCGGTTGAACGAGAAATCTTCGGGCGGCTCTCTGCGCTCACTGGCGGGCCGTAAAGCGCGGTTCGAGCTTTGGGAACCTGACACGTTCGCAATGAACAAGGCACTACCGTACAAGGAGGCTGTGGACGCCTACGGGCCAACCACGCGCCTAAAGCGGGCGTTCACTTATAAAGCGATGAACAGGCTCATCCAAGCGTCGGCGGCGGATATGACAAAGCAAGCGATGGTCAACCTGTACAAAGCTGGGCACATCCCAATGGTGCAAATCCACGACGAGATTGCTATGTCGGTCAAAACTCTTGACGAGGCACAAGAAATCGCTAGGATTATGGAGACAGCAATACCTCTTGAAGTTCCGAGTAAATGTGATGTTGAAATCGGACCGTCATGGGGTGAAGCTAAATAGGTTGCTCGACCACTCTCGGCAACAACTGCCCTTTTGTCCGGCTAGGAATGATACTACAACGACAAAAGGGTTTTTTCTTGCATTCTTGTATATTCTCCTATATTATCTTAGATGTGCGCAGGCGCATCGGAGATAAAAATGGATACTACACGTTGGAAAAGCATTCTCGTCCCTCGGGAAGTTTATGAAGAGATCAAAGAACTGTCAAAAAGCGAAGGACGCACAATCGGCGGCCAACTTCGGCTCGTGTTCGATTGGTACAGGGATTCTACAAAAGGATTAGCAGATGATGGTACAGGGAGCGGGAATATTTCACAAAAGATTGATGAAAAACCGCTGCCCAAAGTGCGATCAGGCGCTAAAAACAACTGAAAAGACTGAAGACATTTTAGTCAGGTTCTGCGGCATATGTAATTTAACAATCAGCGATCAAATAAAAAATGCTGAATACCCCAAAGATGTATGCGATTAAGTGTTGCATATCGCATACGGGGCCTTTATAACTACTCTTGAGGGTCATGCCTCAAACTCTGTAGATAAGATAATTAAGCCTCTAGCTCGGTTGCCCCCTGCTAGGGGCTTTTTTTAAAGGAGAACACATGGAACAATCACAGAAAATATTCGTTAACGGTCTCATGGCTAAGAAACCAAACGATAATGCTCCCGACTGGGTAAAATGCAACATGAGCATAAAACGCGAAGAACTCGCTACATGGCTCGCGGGCCAAACCGGCGATTGGATTAACGTGCAGGTTTGTGAAAGCAAGACCGGCAAATGGTACGCCGAAGTTGATACATGGGAACCTAAGAGTAAGTCTTGACTTAATCCCATACTGTCGTATACTTCTCTCACGTTTTAACTGAAAGAGGAAGACGGTATGGGATATACTGAAGAAGGCGTAGGTTATCAGAACAGGGACACAAGTCGTGCCGCCGCTGACGATAGCCAAGGTAAGAAGGTTACCTTACGGGAACAGGTTTATAAATTGCTGCTAAAAGCAACTAAACCACTTAGCACTGAGCAAGTGGCAAGAATGCTAGAACGCCCGTATGTATCCGTTCAACCGCGTTTGTCTGAATTATCAAACGAAAGGCGCGTCAAAGACAGCGGCAATCGGGGCATAACGCAATGGGGCAAATCCTGTATTTTATGGGAAGTGCGCCGAAAAGAAAAACCCACAACAGTTTAGGAGAAAGACATGGCCTTAATCGACATCTACAGAGTTTGTGAAATAACTAAACTTTCGAGATCAACTATATATAATAAAGTAAAAAGCGAAGACTTCCCGGCACCGGACAAAGTTCCGAGCCCAAGCTCCCGCGGACCACGGCTCGTGAACCGTTGGGATGAAAAAGAAGTGGAAAACTGGGTGGAAGCGCAGTTTAAACGATGGGAAGAAAATTCTCCGGAATGGATAAACCGGTTGAAGGAGCAGGATACTCTAAAAGCTCCATATGGTGATGACTTCCTTGCCGAGGCACGAATTTCCGAAGGGTTAAGCGTATTCGGTTGGGACGAACCCGAAGCCATGTGGAAAAAATATTCCCCACATTTAATAGCCATTGCAACAATTGTTGCCGTCGTCGCTGTTATTATGTTCCTACTGTTCTGATGGGGGACAGTGATTTAACCACGGTCCAAGCATCACAGTTAAAGTTCCTAAAGCAACAAGTGGATAAACATCAAGGCGAGAGGTACAGGCGTGATGCCCCTACCTCCGTCGAAAACGATTTGTTTGTCGCGAGGCAAAACCTAAACAACTTTGTAAAAAACCTAAGAGAGAGAGGTACGAAAATATAATGGCAAAATGGACACTCGAACAAAAAACGGATGCCGCCGAAATTATTACCCTAAAGAGTAAAAATTCAAAACAACGCACCGAAATATCAAGGCTAACAATGGCACTTGAAAAAGCCACCAAAGAAAAACTATCCTTGCTACAAGATATAAAATGGATGAGGGGCGAAAAAACAGGTACATGAGACACTGTGAAGAATGCGGCGGAACGGGCGAGGTTGAGCAAGAAATTTTTAGAACGCACAACTGCGCCCGTGACGTGGGATACGTCGATACCCGTTGGGCCATATGTGAATGGTGCAACGGGGACGGCATATTAGACGAGGACGAAGATGACGAATAGACAACAACGGCTCGCGGCCCGCGGGTCTTTTTGCTTTTGGGCACAGTTAATACGCCGTTCTATGTATATAGAGATATAAATTAGAAAAAAAGTTTTTTAGTAAAAATAGGCGTAACTGGTGTAACCGTGTAACTTTAGGCAAAATATCGTTTATGTATATAGGGTTATCTGGTTACATAAGAGAAAAACAAAAATGTGGCCAAAAGGGGTTTATGTAACCTTTCTGGGGGCAAAGAGGCGGAAGTGCCTTAAAGGGCCTGAAAGTTTTTTTATTATAAAAATATATTTTGCTGTATATATACAAAGCGGGCTTTTTACTCCAATGTATCTGAAAATAACTGGAGAACACTTATGGCCTCAAGAAAGACTACCGCAAAGTCAATTGCACCTGTCATAAAGAAAAAGGTTGGCAGGCCCCGGGCAAGTAGAGAACAGCCTTTGACCCGTCGGCAAGAACTGTTTGTAAAAGAACTGGTTTCTAAAGACGGGCAGATAACTATGAGAGAAGCCGCTATTGAAGCTGGCTACCCGGCGGGCTCCGCCCATACTCGTGCTTATGAGCTAACCAATCCTCACATTAGTCCGCACGTTGTTAACGCAATCCAATCCTATCGTGCCGAACTCGACGAAAAGTATGGGGTTCACTATCAGCGTCATATTAAAGACCTACAGGTTATAAGAGACATGGCTTTAACTAACGGTGCCTATTCGGCAGCCGTCCAAGCCGAATATCGACGGGGGCAAGCACAAGGCGATATTTATGTAAGCAAAAGCGAAGTAAGACATGGAAGCATCGACTCTATGAGTAAAGATGAAGTCTTGAACGCCCTAAAGGAAATCAAACAAAGCTATGCCCCGATCACTATCGACATTACTCCCGAAGGACAGGACAATCCCCAAAACCGCGACAAAGCGAGAAGCCGACTTGTGGCGGATGATGAAGACGGGGATAGAGAAGAGCAGCCGAAAGCTAAAATCCACTAGACTAGAAACGTGGGCGATGCCCGGAGTGCCTGATGTTTTGTTGTGTGACGAAAAAGGTTTGTTTCACTTCATCGAACTAAAGGCGAGCGGCGGCAACGCGGTCGAGCTACGCCCTCATCAAGTGGCTTGGCTTACTAACCATGCTCATGGAAGTGCGTGGGTTCTAGTCCGTAAAGTTAAGACAAAAACCCTGCCGCAACGTATCTACTTATACCCTGCAAGTGACGCTATGGACTTGAGGTTTGAAGGTTTGGCGGTCGAGCCGGTTTACTTTGAAGAGGGGGACTTTGACTGGGAAAAAATACTGGGGTTGATATGTCCTATATAATCGCATAGGATCGCATAGTTAACTTAACTTAACTATGGAGAAAAAAACATGGGACTAGATATGTACTTACAGGGGCATAAGTTCACCCCGACCCACGACGGTAAGCATCAACGGCAGAAAACTGATGGTTACGAGGTCGTAAGCTTGCGGCTCGACCTTGGCCAATGGCGTAAACATTGGGCACTGCACAACTTTATTGAGCAGAATTACTCGGATGGTGAAGGCGGTAACGAATTTCCGCTTGACCCAAACCAACTATTGGAGATTGCGGAAGCCGTGGAGCAAGGGCGATTGCCCGATGCAAACTACAGCCCTGAAACTGACGATCACTGGAAAGAACCCGAGCAAGTTGCTCAGACTGCAAAAAACTTGCGGGATGCGTCGGCTTGGTTACAACGTGACGATGGTTTCTGGCGTGACGTAGAATATACGGGGAGTTGGTAATGAAAAAGACTTATGAAATAGTGGTGGAGGGCATTGTGTCCCAAACCTTTGTAATTGACGCGGAGGACGTTGTTAAAGCTAGTGAAGTAGCAAGACGTGATTTTGCAAAAGATAACGGTTCTGATTACCACGGGCTAAACGTTGTGGATATTTTTCAACTACCGCCTCCACCCCCGCCTGAAAAAATACGGGTAACCCGTCAAAAAGGGGTTATGTCATGAGCCGTGAAGAAATGGATAAGATTCTCGACGAGGTGTTCAAAAAGATATTTGGGGGGGATTGGTAGTGTTTTTCTTAATTAAATTATTCGCCAGAATAAAGTATGGCGATGAAGCTTTAGAAAAGTTTGAACAACAGCGGGCACGACAAAAACCCCGGCCACGCCCAAGGCCACAAAAGCGACGTAAAAAATAATTAAATTAACCCGGTTGACGCCGGGTTTTTTTATGCTCTATATTATTCTATATTATCTTATATCAAATAATGGGGGCAACCATGTTAAAGACTGTAGAAATAAGCCGGGCGCAAAAGACAAAAGGCGTTGCGGTTACTTATAGGGCGGGCACTAAAGACAACTTTGGAACCTGCCCGGCAACTTGCGAGCTAAACCCGTCGGGTTGTGGCGCGACTAAAATAGACCACGTTTATCTTGATGCGGTTGTTGATGCGGTCCCAACTAAGGGGCAAGCGTTTACTTACTCGCACTTCTCCCCAATCCATTGGATCAAGAAATTGCAAGCGGGCAAGACTGTTATAAACTACTCGGCAAAAACTGCGGCAATGGCGGCAAAATATGTCCGGATGAAAGTCCCGACGGTTTGCACGGTTGCGGCGGATTTCTGGGGCGGTCGTAAATCGGTAACGGTTGACGAGGTTAAGGTTGTGCGGTGTCCGGCGGAGTATCTTGACAACTTCGGTTGCGCCCAATGCGGCAATGGTGATCCACTTTGCGCTAGGCTAACCCGCAATTTTGCCGTCGGATTTACTGCGCATGGTGTACATAAAAAGAAAGCCGCAAACCCGGATGATGCGGGCGGTTGCTATGCTACCGGGGGCAATGTTCTTTTGCATTGGAATCATACCGCCGATCAAGATCAAGACGAGACCGACGCGGAAAGGGTCACGCGGTTTGCAAAAGGTTTGGCACCGCGTACAATATTAAGGCACCATATAGCGGGCGATATTGGGGCGAATTAACTTTCTAAAATATTAGCTTGCAACATATGCGAGATTATGCAAGATTATAGAGGCGGGCAATGTTGCTCGCCTTTTGGAGTTTAAAAACATGACATATCAAACAAACGCTTTAGCGCATGGAATTGGAAACAGTGCAGTTTCTTCACAATGGTTTAACCGTCCCGACGATCAGAAATTCTTATCGCTCGACAATATGCTTTCTTTTAAGAAAAAAGACGCAAGCCTTATGACTTCCCGAACTGTCGACACTCACAAGATTAAGATCGTGGGGGATTTTGACGAGGCGAACCCGTCCCGTGGTGATATTTCCATAGAGTACCAAGATGACAACCGCCGGGAACACTTGAACACCCCTACCAATTGGAGCTTTGGCCAACTGTCCCAACTTGCCGGTGCCCCTGCCGGTTACCTTAAAGACTTGCCCGCCCCGATTGCGGCGGAGTGCATTCAGTGGGGGTTGCGTTACAACCGTGGTAAAGAACTGGTTAAGGTTTATGGCGCTCAAAACGAGGGCGGAGAACTGCGAGCCGCAACCGGTCCGGACTATGGCCGGATTTTTGATTGGGAAATATTAGAGCCAATTAAAAACTTAGTTGAGGATAGCGGCGGGCGTTGGAAAATCCCGGGGATGATGACCGGCAGTAACAACGGCATGGCGGTTTATGACCCAGAAACACCGGTCACCCTCGATACTACCACTTTGTTTGCGTCGGATCGTGACGTTTTCGTTTTCCTTGTGGATGATCGTAACCCTATCGAAGTCGGTAAGCTTGCCAATGGCGAGCCGGATTTAATGTTCCGGGGGTTTTACGCTTGGAATAGCGAGACCGGTAGCAAGACGGCGGGTATTGCGGCAATGTATTTGCGCGGTGTTTGCATGAATAGAAACTTGTGGGGCGTCGAAAATTTCCACGAGATTAAAATTCGGCATACTAAATTTGCGCCGGATCGTTTCGCAATGGAAGCCCGCCCCGCTTTGCAGTCGTTTGCAAACGGTTCAACCTATTCTTTTGTTGAGGGCGTAAAGGCGGCAAAGGATGCCATTGTTGCCCGGGATGATGAGGACCGCTTGGAGTTCCTAACTAAGCGGGCCGGGTTGTCTGGACGCATGGCAAAGGCCGCCGCCGCTCGACACCTTAAAGAAGAGGGCCGCCCGGTTGCGAGCGTTTGGGATGCGGCGCAAGCTATAACCGCAATAGCCCGCGACGTTCCACATCAGGACGCCCGGATTGAAGTAGAGCGGAAGGCGGGCCGGTTGTTGGATTTAGTAACCGCCTAAACCGCCGCTATATATAAAGAGACCGGGCCGCCATTGTGCGGCCCTTTTTTGTGGTCAACTTGACTAACGCTTAATAACTGTTTAACGGTTGTCGAGAGGTGAGGACCTCGAAAGGTGAAGCACGTTAAGGACTGTCACTTGCATTCAAACCGCGAGCGTTAGTGAATAAACCTCAAGTAGCCTTTCAAACCCTATCTAAGGCAGGCATCCCGCTTGCTTATATGGAGTTAAAAACATGGCACAAATAATTGATCTAAATTTCCGGGCTAGTGAATATATTCTGGACCGCGTACTTAATCCAAACCATGATCCGGACATAGGCAACGCCCGCCCGGTTGATCTTGTGGAGGCTTGCGGCATCATCCCGGATTTCTTTTGCACCGCGTGTTGCGAGGCATCGCGAGAAAAGCTTACTCTTTTGGCTATCGCTGATAAAATGGATGAGCTTTACGGTTGCGGCGGGTTTGCTCAATATCCCCTTAAAGGTGAACTAGGTGATTTCGGTGTTTATTCTTATCCGGATGACCCGGACTTGCACCCACTGGCCCGGTTTTCATTTGAGGGCCGCTTCTTTTTGTATGTTTATGAATACGGTATTTGCGCAATTGTGGATAAAGAAGTGCCCTCCAAATATAGGATGAGCCCGCATCATTATATCGCCCGGTTTGATTGATGTTTAGTTTTATCTACTGGGTTTGGCGGGATGTATCCCAAACGCCTACCATTGCTTGCTTGCGCTTTTCTATTGCGTTCCGCCGGTTCAAAGGCATCCGCCACGAATAAACCGCCACTATATAACAACCCAGCGGGCCGCCATTGTGCGGCCCTTTTGGCGTCTAACTTGTGCTTCCCATAAATTTATATATAAGTGGATACATAAGGCAGGCATTCCGCCCGCTTATATGGAGTTAAAAACATGAGACTAACCAAAGCACAAAACCGGGCTTTACAATCTAGGCACAACCGGTTGCGCCCAACCGGTCAAAGCTTTCTTTCTTTTAGACGCACGGCAAACCCAGCGTTTGGAATGAACGGCGCGGCCATTATCTATTGGTGTGGGATGTGGCTTGTTATCGAAACTTGCGGTTATTGCCACTCATAATTCACCCCCCTTTTTTATACGGAGTTAAAAAACATGATCGATCTTAAAGCAAACCTCGACCGCTTAGAGGACACCGCCTCCATTCTTTATAACCACGCCCAGAACAACACGACGCATTTAAGCGTTGAGGGTAGCTTGCAATCCGCCAGCGATATACGCGGCGCAATTCAAGACATTTCAAACTTGCGCGATAGCCACGCGATACTTGAACGAAACATTCGGGAAATGTCTGCCGAAATAAACACCTTGAAAACCGCCCCGGTTGATTTGGGTTCAGTTATTAACGAGGCAATCAACGGACGCATCAAAGCCGCCATGGTCGACAACACCCAACTGGACGCCCTAGAAGCCCGCCTTGAGCTTGTCGAGGATGTCACCTTGACCTTAGACACTGATAGCATTGATGGCCTTGAGCAATTGATTGATGACCGCATATCATCCGCCGAAATGGATGGTGACCGGGACGATGCAACCCGGGATACGGTCAAGGATATGATCCGCGACGGTGAAATCATCGTGACCGTTGACGTTTCATAACACGCCTCACCCCTGCTACTGGGCCGCCATTGTGCGGCCCTTTTTTTATGCCCGCAATAAACAGTTAAATAGGGCGGGCCGCGCCCCTCGAACGTATGGCTAAAACTTATGGGCCGCGATCCCCGGGCCTTGGATGTCGATCCCAGCCGGTGCCAGTAACGCCCGGGACGTGATCCGTTGGCCGGGCATCCCAGCCGGTGCCAATTAAATTGCGCACGATCCGCCGGGCTCGACGATCCCCGGGCCGCGATCCAATCCCCGGGACATCCCAGCCGGTGCCAGTAACGCCCGGAAAATTGGCTAGGGTCCCTCTGGCAATAGAGGCTAAACGCCCGGAAAAATCACCAAAAACCGCGAGCCGCGAGCGACGGCCCCGGGCTTCTACTAACGGGAGCATGAGCCATGTTTCTCGCAAATATTCATCAGGTATTTCCAACGGCGATTAACTGTCTTATAATAGCGTTTAAAATCGCATACATT
>ENA-OSJC01001561-OSJC01001561.1-marine-metagenome-genome-assembly--contig:-NODE-1561-length-18635-cov-15.315443_pt1 | contig 18635 bp, 16 predicted proteins | sample MGYA00237885_ERZ534234 | MGnify/ENA primary metagenome ERZ534234 (study PRJEB26413, sample SAMN06343907) | marine metagenome | isolation source: coastal waters | place: Atlantic Ocean: West Antarctic... | reverse complement strand
TATTCTGACTCTGTTGGAACTGAACTAGGGGATACTTCGAAAATAGCACCATTTGAAACCATAATACCTTGGTCTTCAGTCCAAGAATCGAAATCGATTCCGACACTCGATAATTTATTATCAATATCACCATCGGTGTTAAAAATTGTTAACCAAGAATCATACGCTGAATCAGGTGAATATATAATTAATTGAGGTGAAATACCACCTATATTGGAATTAAATATACCAGTTCCCTGATATGCCCTGGGAATAGTCATAATATTATCATCATCACCATAAATAGCATAAATATTATCAACGACACTACTCTGAACAACCAATGATAATTGATATGTAGTATACCCCGAAACACCACCTTCACCACAATTTGTAATTTCAGTTATTCTAGGGCAAACATACTGCGAATCACAAGGCATTGGAGTAATATGACAACTTGTATCACTTACAGGTTCTTCGATAATAGATGGTCCATCGGTTATCGATGGCAAAACAGTACTGCAAGTACACATATTACATCCCCTTTTGTCTCTTATAAATCCATTTTCACAATACATCATGCACATCACTTCGGGACAGGGTCCACTATCTACTGGACCAATATAGGGTACCGGAACAGGGTCTACAATGGGGTCTACTGGTTGATGAGGATATGAACACTCTGTCGGGCAAGCAATATTTTCACCAGCTCTTTGGCGATTAAGACAATCATGACAATCATTATAATTATCCGAACAAGGAGTTTCCCACATTCTAATACAAGAACGAGTTTCTTCACACCAAGAGTAACCGGCACCAATCATACAACCAGAAGAATCAATTGAACCACCAACACCACCATTGGGTTGGGCCATCGAAACAGTAAGATAATTCACAATAGTCAGCATCTCAATTACTTTCTTAATCATTCTTTTTATAGTATTTTATATTTTATTTTTAAATCAAATTTTATCATATATATTTATTGAAAAATTTGATTCCTAATTTTTATTTCAATTAAAACAAATATACAATGAGCAAAGAAATAAGTACCCGAATAAGCAACCGAATTGTAGAACTTTGTACATCAGAAAAACTAAAGACGCAAATCACCCTGTTACCACAGGTTGATATTATTCAATGGTTACACGGAGATATATCCTTTTTAGAAATATTAAATTCCATCAAGGGATATAGACAGAAACGGATTAAAAAAGAATGTGGAACGTATAAAAATGGTAATATAAAATACAAATATATATCTGTTGATGATAAGAACCGACCCATATGGCTCAGAAATAAACGGGAAATTTTAGACCAACGTTGTGATGCGGAGGCAAAGTGGCAAATGGAAAAATTAAAAGGAAAGAGACCAGACTTATTTGACCGTCCAGGACATAAACAAAAATCATTGTTTGGGGTTTTTGGAGAAGAAATCGTGAAAGAATATTTTATTCTTACAGATAAACTTGAAAATGATAAACCAGTGAAGTTGAATGGTCATCAATTGGATTTAGAGACAAATGATTCGATGATTGAAGTAAAAACAGGGTCTTATTGTACGACTGGGACTGCAAATGAAAAAATTTACGGTGTCCCTTTCAAATATGCGGATGTACCAAGATTATACAATAAACCACTTCAGATAATATGTCTGGGGGCTGCTGTCGAAGAAGACACTTGTGGAATATCAACTTGTCCTGAAAAGGAAAAACTGAAAACTTACTGGGCTGATGGGGGAATTACTTATATCGATTTCACAAAACTACTAAGTAGTTTGTAATTATCACAAAACTACTTAGTAGTTTGTAATTATCACTTCCTCTGTTTTTGCCCCTGGATTAGTTGAGTTTATTGCCCTCCTACTTGAAATAATATCATATATATAATCATCATCACTTAAATTACTTTTCACTAAATGAACATTCGCATTACTCATCATTATCATATTTTTTTTAGATATACTATTTGTTAACATAAATAACAATTCATGTTGATTAATATCAAAACCATCTTTAGTATATCCTACAAATGATTTATCATTTTCAGGTGCATAGGGTGGGTCTAAATAGATGAAATCGTGTATATTCACTTTCTTAAATCCTTCACTAAAATCGCAATGCGTAAATATGACATCTTTAATTAATTCGGAAATATAATCAAATGATTGTTTATCAATTATTTTCACGTTACGATTATTTCCATATGGAATATTGTATCCATTTGAACTCTCTCTATACATTCCTCTAAAATTTGTTTTATTCATAAACATAAAGTATGCCGAAGATTTAATATTTAATTTATCAGATTCTTTATTATACATACTTCGAATCCAATAATAATATGATTCTTTTGATGTAAATCTTTCCTCATCGCACGTTGGTTTCCTTATTACAGTGCCATCAATTGGACATTTATCAAATTCAGAAATTAGTCTCTCCACATATTCATATAGTTCATCACTATGAGATTGAACGTTTTTATAAAATCCGATTAATCCAATATTCAAATCAGAAGCATAAATATTACCTTGGATATTTATGATATTCTTAGACTTAGCCCATAATATCATAATTAAAAAGCTACCTCCACCTACAAATAATTCATGATAATTTTCAATATTTTTAGGCAGCATTTGCAATAATGTATCAATTATTTGACCTTTTCCACCAACCCATTTTAATAAAGGTCGAGGTATATCATTTTTTCTTATTTCCATTTATATTTAATACTTTTATATAAACAGAATCAAATTTTAATATTATTTATTCATCTATTTTTAATTAATTCTTGATATATTGTATTAAGCTTCTTATGATTACTGTGGTCAAAATAATTCAGTTGTGAACTAGCCTTAGCATTACAGGTGAAGGGTATCAATATGATAGGTTCGTCTTTCTTAGGTGATATTTTGTCAAGATGCGCCTTGGGTATCTTGTTTAAACTACCTCTCAATGTATCAAACAAATCCTTCAATTCATAATTATCACAGGCTTTTATTTTTATCTTTCGCTTATCTTTGTAACGCAAATGAATAAACTTATTTCCAGTATTTTCAGTGCAATAAAGAGGACAGAATTTATCATAACTATTCTGGCCTTCACATTTTTCAATTAATTCTCGTTGCAATTCGTGCGATGATTTTATGGTTGAACAAGATGCGCCATCATGGAAGGGATGTATTTTCAAATTATTTATATCATCTCCAGGAAGATATAATTTCCATCCATCTCTATAATTAAGAAATCCTTTCTTATATAAATCTTCTTCATATAGCTTATTCTTACCCGCATCAGGTGTAGTATAATGTGCCTCTAATCCATTTCTATGTGGTATTAATATATGATATCCCTGTGGTACTTTGATTTTTTGGTGATTAAAAGAACCGTGTCCATTTATAGTAATAAGATTATCTAAAACATCTTTCACTTCATCTGAAGCAGATGAAGTAGATGAAGCAGATGAAGTTTTCTTGGGTTTCTTGGGTGTTTTTATCTTGTTACACCGATTTGTTTTTTCATTCAATATTGAACCAGGTGGGCATAATTTTTTTACCTTGGTCGATTTTACCTTGGGTGCCTTGGGTGCCTTGGGTACCTTGGGTGTTTTTACCTTGGGTGATTTTACCTTGGGTGTTTTTACCTTGTGTGCCTTGGGTTTCTTGGGTGTTTTTATCTTGTTACACCGATTTGTTTTTATATTCAATATTGAACCTTCGGGGCATACCTTAGAAGATAATTTATTGCCTACCTTTGATTTTTTCAAGAATTCACCAATAAAATTATCAATATTATTTTCATATTTCAATAACCATTTTTTATAGTTTTCGGGTTCTTCTTCTTTCAATTTATTAAATTCCCCCGGATTAGATGAAACCCCCATTTCCTTTTTTGTATCATTTTTGATAATTCTATGCCAGTCCCACTTCAATGCATTCACACCTAATTCTAAATTATCTCCAAACTCATCTAATTTATCAATTTTATCATCAATTCTTTTTTGAATTGTCGATATTATTACAGATATTTCTTTGGCTGGCTTTTTAGGTGCTGGCTTTTTAGGTGTGGGTTCTTTCACTGGCTTTTTAGGTGCTGGTTTTTTCGCTGGCTTTTTAGGTGCTGGTTTTTTAGGGGTTTTAATTTTATTGCATCGATTTGTCTTTTTATTCAAAATCGAACCTGGGGGACAAATTTTCATTTTAGATTTAAATTCCCTTATCTTTTCATCAAGCAATTTTTCATATAGTTTGTAAAAAGCAAGATACTTTTTCGGATTCTTTATTTCCATATCACCAAAAATAGATATCTTCAGTTCTTTTTTGGCTTTATTTTTAATAGCCTTTTTAACGCTAAGAATATCTTTTTCACCTAGCAGTTCTAGAGTAGCATATTTTTCATTAAGTCTTTTAATGACGATATCAATAGTATCAGGAACAAGCACTGAATCTGATTTATTTATTTCTGATAATTGCATAATTACATTTTCGGATTTCATTTCTTCGTCCAATACATCAGTAACAAAATCAGTCACTTTTTTCTTAGAAACCTTTATCTCACATTGTGGGTATTTAATACAATTTGAGTTAACCTTGAACTGCTCCTTTTCCTGCTTAGATACTTTAATATCATATCGTGTAATCAAATCATTTTTATCTTTGTGAATGGCTAAGCATTTGAATATAAGATTTCTGGGTAATAAATATTCTTTTTCAACCTTATATTTCGTTGTATTTTCCATATTTATCATAGGTATCCCTTTTTCCAGTGTAATATTAAAGACGCAACAATAGGCACCACTTTTGAAACTTATTGCCTCATTCAATGAGGTTGATATTGATGTAAAATTTTTTACTAATATTTTATCTCCTACTGCATTATGACCATAACCACCTCGCATACCTCTGTAATAAACTTGTTTTGTATTTTCATTTCTTTCACCTGAATGTAAGAAACACTCATCTATATCTTTAACCTTTTGTCTTATATTTTCTTTTGCTTTTTCTTTTGTCTTCTGTTTTTTACCATTCCCAATTGTATATTTTGTCCACTCTTTGAAAAAGTAATCACTATCGAAAAAATTATCACCAAACCTTAGATAGTTATTAATTCCTTTATCCCACCTATGACTATATCCGTAGAGGGCATCAGATAGTTTTGCCTCAAAGTAAATGTCTTCAAAAGAATTAATACCCTGCTTCGTCTGTAGAGTCTTAAACACATCTTTTGAACTTTGTTCTTTAAAATTAAGGACACCTATCTGGGACATTTCCAATGCTTCTTTATTAATATAAGTATTATCAAAAGCATAATTAGGATATTTAATTTCGTATATCTGGTTTTTCTTTTGTAGAGCCTTAATGAGTATATCACGTTTTACCATTGAATAATTGGATTCTGATTTTGATTTATCGTGTTTCAGAAATTTCCCTATATTATGATTTAAGTGATTTAATTCATATGTCTGTTTCGGTAAAAAATCACCATTATTTGATGAATGACATACATAAAATAAATCATTATCTGGGATATTCAAAAAATAACTCTTTTTTAAAAGAATCGCACTCACTTTCTTTTTTTTAAACGTGAATTCGCCTAAGATTACAAAATTATCATTATTATCTTCTTCTAACCACTCTTTTATATTTATGAACTCTAACATGACAGGGTCATATCCAATCATCTTTAATATTACAAATAAAAAAATATATCATATAATGTTAGTCCTATGTAAATTAAAATTTGATTTATAATCATACAACAATTACACAACAATTACACAACAATTACACACAATCATACAATCATATAATGATGCCTATTTACCCACTTTACAACGAGTCAAATTCTTTCATCGATGAAATATTCATCTCTCTTGTCATAATTTTCATTTTCTTTGCAACTATTATATTTTACATCATTAATCTTTACTGTCCCGGTATTTTTCACATTGTCTTGACTATTATGACATAAAGAATTGATATGTATATTTTATAAATGGGTGTCCCAGTATATTTCAAAACACTTGTTTCTGAACATAGTGATACTATTCTCATAAAGGGTTCGTCAGATGATGATATCAATTTTTTATTTTTAGATTTAAATTGTTTGATACACCCATGTTGTAGAGATGAAACCGACGAATCGAAAATGATACAGAATGTATTATCTGGAATAAATACGCTTATTGAGCACACATCTGTAACAGATTTATTATATATCGCAATTGATGGTATCGCACCAAAAGGAAAAATGAAGCAACAGAAGGAACGCAGATATAAGGGCGACCTTGAACGCCAATATTCACCTGGCTCGTGGAATACAAATGCCATTTCACCCGGAACAATATTTATGGAGAAGTTGAATATTAAGTTAAAAACATTTGTGGATACTCTGAATATTAATACTATTCTTTCTGATTCAGATGAAAGGGGGGAAGGTGAACACAAAATACTTGATTATATTAAAAGTAATGAATTGCCTGGAAGAATATGTATTTATGGTCTTGATGCCGATTTAATTATGTTATCTTTAGTTTCAAGAAAAGATAATATATATCTACTAAGAGAAAGAACAGAATATAATATTGAAGATACAAATGAAGAATATATTTATCTTAAAATTGATACTTTAAAAGAACATATTATTCAATCATTAAAAATAGATAGAATTATTAATAGTGATATTATAATTGATGATTATATATTTATGTGTTTCTTATTAGGTAATGATTTTATCAATCATATACCATCTCTTAGTTTAAGATATCAAGGACTTGATACTCTATTAAATACTTATTCAAAACTGCAGAATCGATATCAGGGATATTATCAATTGATTAATAATAAGAATAAAAAGAACAATTCTATAATTCACTTACCATTTTTTAAGGAATTTATTCAAGAATTGGCCACAAAAGAACCAGATACTATTAATCGTGTTTTTTCAATACGTAAAAGACAACAAAAAAAAGTATATAATGAACATTCAGTTGATTTCACTGATTTTAAAAAGTTTATCGGTTCTAATAAAATATCATTAAAACTCATATCACAATTTAAATCAAGCACAGATAGAGATGTTACTAAAATGATTGAGAATTTACCATTACTCTATTCAAATAATGAGGACAAAATAATTCATTCACTAAATTATAATAAAAATTTGTGTCAGGATTATTTTAACTCATTAGTTTGGACAACACATTACTATTTCAATAAGTGTATTAACTGGTCTTGGGAAACAGAATATAATGTTGGTCCCATTTTAGGACATTTTAACAAGTTTTTAAAAGATAATAAAATCGAAAGTCTGACAGAAGATAATATTGAATATACAAATGAAAAACAATTATCTTATATATTTCCCCCATCATCTCATCATTTACATAAATATAATATCGATGTAACAGGGGAATATGAAATGATACCTAAATTTACATTTAATCGTTATTTATGGGAATGTCATCTGAATTTCATCAAAATATAAATTGACCATTAAAATGATAATATATAAAGATTACACTTCATAATATATTAAATGGAACAATCAAAAACACTCGGTCAAAAAATCGAGATTAACCTTGAATTTAAGAGGGATAAAGAAACAAAAAATACTATAAGATATAAAGAATTTCCTGATGATGATGTAGTCATTGGTTCATTATATATTCAAAAAAGTTCACTTCCCGAAGATTATCCAGAAAAAGTAAAAGTAAAAGTAACCATTGACAATTAATTTTTTTTTTATATTTAGTTATTATAAATGGGTTCTGATTTGTATTGTATTTTAAATGCCGTGATATTTTCTGTTATCATAAATATTAGTTTACCAATGTTATTATCACCTTATGCTACAATTGAGGAAAAAAATCCGCCAGCAGGGGCCGCATCCCTTACGGTTAAGGGTCAATTTATGCATATGCTGGTTCATCATAATCAGGTGTTAATTACTTCTTCAATTCTGGTTGGAGTTATTGTTGCTCTATCTGTATATTTAGGTTATTGTTTCAAGCCAATGGAAAAATTAATGAACTAACGTAATGATTCTATCATGAAGCATATATAAAGTATTTTTATCTAATTTATATTATTTATAATGTCGTGCCCTTTCTTCGACCTGAGTGATTACAAAGATATATTAGGTAAACCAGGTCAAGGTGTTCATCAATATAAATTTATGGGTACATCAATTGTTGACTATGCGATGTCCATTGTGACGGCATTTATAATAACATACTTCACTAAGATACCTTTAGTTATTACGACAGTCGGTGTTTTATTGATTGGAATATTATTGCATTATATTTTTGGTATAAAAACCGAAGTTCTAAAATTTATTTATTAATTTTATATTCATATTCTTTTTTTAAGGATTCATTATAACATATTAGTGTTAATGAACTCTTTGAGCATTTCATATGACATACACCAAGATTAGGTGAAAAATATTGTAGAATAGAGTTACCAGTATCCATATTTTTAGGATAAAAATGAGTCTCATCATATGATTTACCCCCGGTACCTATTACCAATGTGGGTATTTTTGCTGAACCTACTTCTATTAAACTTTTACAGTGGTCGTGACCACACACATAGAGGTCAAATGATACTTTATTTAGTAATTTAACCATAAATTTTTCGTGTTTTTTTTCAGCGTTTCCGTGACCACCTACAGACCTCCAAGTATGATGTCCACATAATATTTTCCATTTCTTCTTAGAAGACTGAATCGCTTTAATTGTATCATTTAATTGTTCATTAATTTGGGCGTGGGATAACCAATCAAAATTAGTATCGATAAAGAAAAAATCACACATAGGGAATGATTGAGTATACCATTTACTCGGCATATTCCATTTTTTATCAGTATTATATTCGGATAAAGTATACTCAACTTGCACTTTTGAATAGTTATTAATCATATCACCGTAATCGTGATTACCCAAGCACAAGTAAAACGGTAATTTAATATTTTTATATGGTTCCTGAAACTTTGTAACGAATTGATTATCTGAAACAGAAGAACAGCCACTGGGATAAATATTATCACCTACCACAATTACAGATTTAATATTATGTTTATCTATGAGTCTTTCCATTGATTTAGCACAAAGATATTGCTCTTTTTCACCCGAACCAGTATCACCCACTAAAATACACTCCATGTCTATATTAAATAAGTTAAAAGAAATAAAATTAATATAATTAATACAATATAGATGGATTATCTTGGATTGAATGAATTTATAGAGAAAGTATCATTTGGAGAATTAGGTCCTGGTGTACCGATAGAAGTCAGAAATATGGGGGGGGATAGGATACAAAGAATTTCATTCATTAATCATTGTGATATTTTATGTCAAAAACATAATATTGATAGATTAAGACTGCTATCTGTTATCCAACAAAAATTAAATAATGATATGATTGTTAGATTAAGCCGTAGTCCATCATTTAAAACTAAAGTAAGTTCAGTTTTAGGTGAATGGGGTCAAAATGAGTTGGATCCGATAGATTTATTTCGATGCCCTGAAAACTGTTATGATTCAGATAATATTTCTCATCTGATGAAAACTGTTAGAGAACACGATACAGAATTGAATGGACTCAATGAATCCGAAAATCACGACGATAAGTTATTCAATACAATTGAGGGGCTACGTAACAATTATCATAATTGCGAAAATAATCTTCAAGAACAATTAATGGAAATCGAGAATAGAAAAAATGAATATGAACCCCCACACGGTTTTATATTAAGAGATTTAAGTACTCGCCATAAACCATTTTACCTTGATAATCTATTAGATGAAAATGAAAAAGAAAAAATGAGTCATCACGTTAATAAACGAGTTAATCGTCATATACCTGATAAAATACATATGATATTCCTTAATAATGTATTGATACCTACTCTTATTCAGAAAGAAATGGAGAAACATAAACACTCTTGTATGGAAATGAAAGATAATATTACAAGTAAACAAGATAAACTTAATGGGATAATGGAACGCCTTGGCCCCAGAGGACAAGAAGAACCCTTTTCCACGCGAATTATGGATTTGTTATCTGGAATTGGTGGCGCATTTCATATGGATTCTGATGGACCATCCGATGATGAATCATCCGATGATGAAGAAAAATTATCTAACGTTATGAAAAATATTATTCAAAAAAAAGAGAACGGTGAAACTAATAATAAAATCAAAATAATAGATGATGCAGATGATGCAGATGATGGCGCAGATGATGATGGCGCAGATGATGATGGCGGCCCTGATGGCGGTAAGGTTTTCCATTTAAAAATTAATCCGGGACATTCTAAATTACCTATGGCTATCGACAGTGATGATAGTGATGATGATGATATTGATGAAGATGATATTGATGATATTGATGATGATGACGGTGATGACGGTGATGATGATGGTATGTCTCATAAGCCGAAGAAATCGACAAAGCCGAAAAAGCAGAATGGTGGTAGTGGTATATCCTTTTATTAGTCTACATTTTCAGTCCATATAAATGTGTTCTGAGGTCATTTTTATTTGTAACTTTATCTATTTCCGAAACGTGTTTACCTTGAACAAAAATAGGTGGATAATAATATTTTTTCATAAATTGCATATCAATTAAATGAATATCATAATTCTTTATTTTATCTGTAATTGTTGTCTGAAAGAGTTCCATTGATTCTTCAAATGTCTTGATAAAATATGAATGAGCCATAAGTACACTAAATGTACCATATTCAATATTATTTAATCCCTTTTTAGGATTAACATTCATTTTTACAATACCCGCCTTTGTTATCTGTGGTGGTATTATCCATCCTCCAAGATAACAAGAAATTTTAGGTGGACTCGGTAGAGTTGCTGATAATGTTGCATCTGATTCAAGGATAATATTATTGTCGGTTTTATTCATGTATATGGCTAGTAATGCTTTACGGTGAGCAGCGATAGTACCCAACTTAGCAAGTATCTTTTTACTCTCAGTATTCCATCGAGTATTCAAGTCCTTTAATATTTTCTTATTACACTGGGTTAATTTGAGATATTCAGCAGGAATCCATTGAATATGACATATTTTTGATTTGTATTTATTCATTAATTCCTGTGATTTAGTTAAAAAATCCTCCTCTGTTTTACAGATAATGTAAATATTATACTTTGTCATTTTATTTACAATAGATAAAAAATAATTATTTTATGAATCGCAAGATATTTTTCATATTCCTTTTACCCTTGAATATCTTGTACTTGCTACCTATAATACGAACCAATGTTGGATATGTTTTAATACCATATTTCTTAACCTTCGCCATATTTTTTGGACCATTAATAATTTGTAAATTTATTTGCTTAATCTCCCGTAGTTTAGGTAACAAATCCTCTTCAAATTCTTCACACCAAGAACAATTATCTGTTTTAAAACATAAAAGTTTAACCTTCTTAGACCGAGACCTCTTCTTAGACCTCTTCTTAGACCGCTTATTAGACCTCTTCTTAGACCTCTTCTTAGACCTTTTATTTTTCTTTTTATTTTTTAATGAAGCCTGTGAGGCATAACTAGATTCACTTTTAACAAGATTGGCATATTTAGACCGTTTAAATGCTTCTTGCATATGTTTATCGCTAGCGAATGCTCTTGTTGATGCGTAATACTCAGCATCTTCTTGTGATATTTCTGAGATAGGTAATCCTTTTAGTTCACCAAAGGCAATTTTATCGTGTTTTGATAATTGTATATTTTCAGATAATGTCTTATCCTGATGACCTGGATAAGTGATAATATCATTTCTGAATACAGATTCTCCATATCTATTTTTAGACTTTGTTTTACAGACAGATAAATATTTATCTTTCACCAATGGTCGAAAATTAGAATAATCATTCATTAAATTATTAATATACTGCTGTGAAACACTTAGTTTCTTATAGTCAACATCATCCTTTACTATATCTTTAAGAAGTTTAAATTCAGTCTTTTTGGATAATTTGTCGAATCTATCTTCACCGAAAGATAATTTAGTTCCATATATTTTAGTTTTCTCACCAAAAAATGTATGTAATTTAGGATATTGAACCATACCCCAAATAATCAAATCATTAAATAATTCATATGAAATAGCAATGTTTTCAAGGACAATAGATTGTTCTTCTGGGACAACAGCCTTGGGTATTTCAGAAATAAAAATATCTGGATTATCAGATTTGAAATAAGGCTGATATTTATTACGCATTTTAATTTTCGAGTTTGCAGGTTGCTTAAACCAGGGTTTGGGATTAAACGCAGCCATATGAATTCCAAATGAATTACACGGGTCAAGGGACCAACTCTGGAATGAATATTCAACATATGTCCATTTACCAGAATATCTCTTTGTCAGATAATTCTGTTCTGGATAACAATATGAACTATCAACAAATTTTTGACCTGTAATAGAAGTATCTTTATTCAAATCCATATCGTAAAAACCTATGTGTTTTTTACCTGGACCCATCCACGAATCAATAGGACCCGTTAATTCATTTATCATCGAATCATATTCTTTTTGATTTGGTTCAATTATCATTAGACCCGCATTAACATCTGAAGCACCCTTTGTACCCGTATCTGTAAATATCTTTGGAATAGGCTTACCGTGTTCTAAATAATCACATCTATCCCAATGAAATGATTTTTGATAAGGCCATTTTTTGCGATATTCAACCCACCCAGCAGGAGCATCTAACATGAATAATGAATCATAATAATTCATAGGCACCAAATCAGAATCAACAAAACATACTTTTTCATAAGGGAATAACTTGGGATTGAATATGTGAAGTTTGAAAAAAACGTGAGAATAAGGATGCTCTTTTGTATAATTAGGACAATTCTTGAAAATACCCTTATCCATCATAATTGTTTTTAATGAACCCTTACCCTTCATTTTATATGGAGAAATATATGGCACATAAATTACTTTATCAAAAACTACTTCCAGACGAATCTTATCTGCTTTGGATATATCGGGGGTGATAAAACAAACTACATCGGCACCCGTTTTCTGTCTCTTAAGACCTAAAGCACCCAATATACAACCATCTAAATAAGATGGTTTATTATCCTTTGGATTAGGGAACATTCCAAAGGCATAACAGAATTTAGATGTTCCATTTTTCCTTTTCATAAATGATAGTTTGGGCTGGCGAATAGTTATTGTTTCATTGCAGTAAATCAAAGAATCAATATCATTTGTAAAAACTCTATCGACATCATCATCCTTTTCAGAATCTTTTTTGGCATCTTTATATGTCTTTATTTTATATTCAGTATAATCCTTTGTCACTACTCCCTTATTGAATTTTAGTAAAGGTGGCCTAACGTAATTTATCCCCATCATATTTTTATAATCTTTGACTTTACTATCCATACTATCTAATCATAATATTTTAATTTAAAGAATCAATCATTATTTATAATAAATGGAAGAACTATTAGTTCAAGTTGATAATGAAAAAAATGATAGATTTCAAAAACCCTGGACAAAACTAGATAAAGGAACAAAATTAAATCGATTATCTATTTTTGTTAAACGGGAACAAGAAAAGAATGAATTAAAGGATGATGAAGAGCTTAATTTAAAAAAATTATTGGTTCATTTATGTAATAATGGTTCATTAAATAAATCGGGTGATATTGATTATTCTAACGAATTATATGAAATAGTAAGTATTAAGAATCTAAAATATGATGAAAAAAATAAAACTTATAGCTTTGAGATGCCCAAAAAAACAATAAAACCCACATCTAAATCTAAATCAAACATTGATAGACATTTTTCACGTAGCAAAGAAAATAACTAGAAATCGGATGAGAAACTAATTTCATTTTTATCAGAGTCAATATTCGGATTAGCCTTGTTCGAATATTCACCTACTCTCTTCTCGAAGAAGTTTGTCTTACCTTGGACCGAAATCATTTCCATCCAATCAAATGGATTTTCTTTAAGATAATGCTTCTCCAAGCCAAACATAAGGAGAAGTCTATCTGCAATATAATCAATATATTGACTCATTAATATCTTATTCATTCCAATCAATTCACACGATAATGATTCAGTGATAAATTCCTTTTCTATTTCAACAGCATCAATGATAATCTTTCTAATTATATCTGGATGCGGTTTATTAGCCAAGTTCTTATACATTAATACAGCAAATTCAGTATGTAGACCCTCATCCCTTGAAATCAATTCGTTACTATGACATAGTCCAGGCATAAGACCTCTCTTTTTAAGCCAGAAAATAGAACAGAATGCCCCAGAAAAGAATATTCCTTCCACCGCAGCAAAACCGATAATTCGATGGGAAAAGGGTGAATTTGTATCATTTATCCATTTCAAAGCCCAGTCAGCCTTCTTCTTGATACTTGGAATGTAATCAATTGCATTTAGCAATTTAGTCTTTTCATCCATATCACGAATATATGTATCAATTAGAAGGGAATATGTTTCGGAATGAATATTTTCCATCGCAATCTGAAATCCATAAAAGAACTTGGCCTCGAGTATTTTTACTTCTTGACAGAAACGTTCAACAAGATTTTCATTCACAATACCATCGGATGCCGCGAAGAAAGCAAGAACATTTTTAATAAAATATTTTTCATTATCATTTAGTTTCAACCAATCATTCATATCTTTTGATAAATCCAGTTCCTCGGCAGTCCAAAAATTAGCTTCTGCTCGTTTGTACATCTCCCAAAAAGGTTCGTGTTGGATTGGGAAAATTACATAACGATTCGCATCATCATTCAACATGGGTTCGGATACAATTTCTTTGTTCATTTCGTTATTCATTTATAAATTATTAGACAGGTAATTATTTAAATGGTTTATTTAAATCAAATTTTAATATATTCGATTTAAATAATAATGATTCATTATGTTTTTGATTTAGATGACACAATTGTAATGCATTATACAGGAAGAGCTAAACCATATAATGAAATTAATGAAGACAAAAATCTATCACTTCTTTTAGAAAAATGTAACGGACCAAGATATATTTATACAAACGGTACGGGCGGACACGCTATTGAAGTTATCAAACGAATGAAACAAATCCATTTATTTGATAAAATTTATTCAAGAGATACTATCCCTTATATGAAACCTGATTTACGTTCTTTTAATAGTATTCACGATGATATATCTTACCGATATCCCGGTAAACATAAAGTATTCTTTTTTGATGACTTGCTGGAAAACTTAAAGATAGCCAAATCTATCGGTTGGATAACTTTCTGGATTAACCCTAATTCCAGTAAAGGATACCCTTCATTTGTTGATGGTGGGTTTACTACACTCGAAGAATGTTTGGTATATTTACAGAATAATTAATCTATGTATAATTATGAATTCAATAATTTTTTTAATAGTTATTCTATCAGTATATTACTACATTTATACAAAACATTATGAAATACTTGATGATAAATATCATTATTATTTCTATGCCTTTTGTGGCGTATATGTCATTATTTTGTATATGTATAATTATGAATATCCATTTGTATATCGCGTACTTAAAAATGTATACGAAACAGATAAAAAACCAATCTATGCGTTTGAACATAATAACTCCAATGCTGAATTATTTGAATCCCAATATCCCAATTTTAATATCAAAGAAACACTAATGCAGAAACAGGGTGGTAGATGTTCTGCCTGTAGTAATTTTATTATGAAAGATGATTTACATAATTATAAATTGAGATACAAGAAAGGACTTCAATATGGAGGTGAGAATAATATAGAAAATGTAGGTTTAGTTTGTCCACAATGTTTCGTTCTTAACTAAAAATATAATAAATTTGATAATTATTTTATTTAGATTTTAAATTAGAAAATGGATATTAATTTAAAATTAACAAATGAAGAAGATGTTCAATATCTCCAAGGCATTGAAGATAATAAGAGGAATGAATTCATTAAAGTTGCTATCACAATCGGACTTAAAAGTATTCAGATGAGCTCTGTAAATATGGATTGTAATTCATATATCGAACCTATACGAGAAATTATTAGTGAATCAACTGAAGAAAATATAATGACTATACGTAATATAGATGATAAATTAGATTCTTTATTACATATACGAACAAATTCTTCCAGAAAGGGGAGATTATCTGAAGATATTTGTATTAATCGATTAATTCAAAATTATCCAACGTGGGATTTTAATAATGTAACACAGGTGGGTCATGAGGGAGATTGCAGGGCAATGAGCCCTATTGGGGAAATTTTGTACGAATTCAAGAGTTATGATACAAATGTAAATAAAGAACAAATTAAAAAATTTTACAAAGATTTAGAAATAACAGGGATAAAACTTGGTATATTTGTATCAAATACATCAGGCATTGTAGGAAAGAAAAATTTAGAATGGGAGATTATTAAAAATAACACCTTAGTCGTATATATATCAAATATGGGTTTCAATGGTCACGGTTGTATTGTTGGAACTGAATTATTATTAGCACTGATTTCCAATAATATATTGAAAGAAAATAATTGGCTTATTCATCAAAATTATCAAAATGACGAGATATATAAAAATCTTGTTGAATCAATTGATGATTATAGAAGTGATGCGCAATTAATAAACAAGTTACATAAACACATAAAGGACCATCGAATAAAAATGAATAATATGATAGATACATTGGAATCTGAAACATTCCAGATAGTTTTGAATACTGAGATAACATTTTCTAAAATATTAGGTTTGGTCGAATCTATAAAGAGTAAAACAGATATTATTGCCGAATTAAATATTGATGATTATATTTTGAAAAGTAAACATTCACCCAAATTTAATAGTATATATATACAATTACATAAACTATGTTTGCTTCACAAACTAACAGTTAGTGTGAATGGTGATGAATGGTTTATTCACAAAGATAGTAAAATAATAGCAAAAACTAAGACACTGAAAAGCAAAATACAATTGATTATAGATATTATTCCATCTAAACTTATTTTAGATGTAGAACACGAAGAATACAAAGATAAAAATATTATAATCACACTCAGTGATTCTCACAAGTTGTGGGAAACTGTTTCAATGAGATTTAGTTGATTTGATGATTATTATGGGTTCATATTATTTTTTTTTTTTTCTAAGAAATATCATAGTTAGCAATGCCACAACTTCAAGGAACAGCAGCAGCAGCAGCAGAAGCAGCACTCGAAGTGAAGGCAGCAGAAGCAGAAGCACGAGCGCGAGCTGAGATGCAAGCTGAAGTGCAAGCCAAGGCCCGCGAGCGGGTCGAGGCGACCGAGGCGCGGGCCACGGCCGCCCGTGCGGAGAACGCGCGCTTCGCCGAGGCACAACTAACTGGGCCCAGAATCACCGTTAAACAGCTACCGTCCAAAAGTGAAGGTGAAAGTGGAGATGAAAGTGGAGATGAAGGGTGGGAACAGGCAGAACTCGCAGTGAAGAGAGGCGAAGAAGCGCTCGCCTCGGCCCGTGCGGAGAACGCGCGCTTCGACGAGGCACAACGAACTGGGCGCAGCATCACCGTTAAACAGCTACCGTCCAAAAGTGAAGGTGAAAGTGGAGATGAAAGTGGAGATGAAGAGTGGGAACAGGCAGGAGATGAAAGTGGAGATGAAGAGTGGGATCAGGCAGGAGATGAAAGTGGAGATGAAGGGTGGGATCAGGCAGGACTGACAGCGCAGGAGAGGCGGTGGCAGCAGGCGAGGCCGCCGACCGGCTTCCCTGCAGAAGTTCTGACCGCGCAGAATCTGAGTGATGAAGAAGTAGCGCGTAGGGTGCTGGAGGACAGTGTAAAGCGCATTGATGTGGGGAATTTCAAAGGAGCCATCGCCATATTAGATCAGTGTGCTAATTTAACACTCGATGTAGATCTGGAGGATGAAATCTCCGAAATGCGCGAGTGGGCGCTGGCCGCCAAAGAAGATTTTGAGCAGGCGGCGAGTGCGGCACTGCAGCGTGGTCGAGTTCTCTTAAACGAGAGGGAATACCAAGGCGCCTTCGAAACATTCTCTCGGTATAATAATAAGTTCCTCGAGTCGGCACTGAAGCAAAATCTCGACGAAGGAATCAGTATCGCCGACTATGCCATCAAAGCTCTCGAAGGAGGGGATGACGAAGATGGGGTGGGGGACACTGTGGACAGATTTCTGGCGCTCCCTCAGTTGGGGACGGCGACGCCGACCAGCTCCTCTGCAGACGTGCGGGCTGCGCAGATTCCGATTGATGAAGAAGAAGTGCGTAGGGCACTGCAGCCTGAAGGAGATTTTGAGCGGCGGCGGTTGGAACGGGTGGGAGAGGCGACAGGAGTCCGTCCTTCTGGCTTGGCCCGGAATATCGGCGTGCAGTTCAGTGAGCAGTTCAGTGCCGCAGAGCGTGAAGAACTGGACAGTCTTTTGAATTCTCCGGATATAGATCGCGTGACAGACGCCATCACATGGTATAGAACTCAGGGCGGCGTATGGGGCAGTGATGACGGTGATGCAGCCATTAATCTTCTGGAAAAGCACCTAAGGGAGCTGGAGCGGCCGAGGGGAGCTCGGTCCCCGGAGACGGTGCAGCGAGACGGGGGGCAGAGGCCGTTAACATTATCACCGGAGTCGGTG
>ENA-OSJC01001559-OSJC01001559.1-marine-metagenome-genome-assembly--contig:-NODE-1559-length-18651-cov-12.027512_pt1 | contig 18651 bp, 21 predicted proteins | sample MGYA00237885_ERZ534234 | MGnify/ENA primary metagenome ERZ534234 (study PRJEB26413, sample SAMN06343907) | marine metagenome | isolation source: coastal waters | place: Atlantic Ocean: West Antarctic... | reverse complement strand
TTCGAAGATATTGATGCGACTATTTATGTTGGAAATCGGCAGGTTCACTCGCAAGGGATTAGAGCAGTCTCAATGGACTCGATTGTGCAGAGCGCCGAAGTTCGCGTGCCTTACGCTGCAACGGGTGCGGATACCATAATGGTGAATGGATCTTTCACAGGACCTTTCAGTGATGGCCTGCGACTATTGACGGAGACACCCTTGTACGAAGCCACCAGTAAGGTTGCTAGAGGCTGGCTAGGTCGCGGTGAGATGTCTGGCTCGATTGAGCTAAATATTCCTCTAGGTTCGCGAAGCGATGAAGAAACCTATGCACAATTGGGCCTCGAGCTGATTGATGCTGATATATATATCCCGGACGTAGATCTCGATATTGTTCAGATTAACGGGCCGATCAAATATGAGTCTTTTGATGGGTTGAGTTCAAACGCATTTACAGCAATTATTTTTGACAAGCCTGTCTCTGGTTCAATCGACACACGAGGCGTTTACACGTCCGGTGTTATTGAAATTAATGCAATGGGCGAAGTCACTATTCCGTCACTTTATGAGTGGACCGGCCAGGTTCTATTAACGCGAGCGGTGGGCGAGTTGGACTATAGTGCGCATCTAGAAATCCCCTTCGGTGATAAACAAGGTCAGCCGGTTTCTGTCAGAGTTACATCAGATTTGCAGGGCGTTGAAATTATGCTCCCCGAACCGATGGGCAAGGTTTTCGAATCGACTAAGAAATTTGCCCTTCGTTATGACATTAAGGATGTCGGGTTTGATTTGGAGGTTCAATTAGGTCTTTATACGCAAGCGAATCTCAAAATTCTCGACGGTGATGTGACCGGGGGAAGATTGCATTTCGGCGAGTCTGCTATTGGTGCTGTAACCTACGATTATCTGGATATTACCGGCGACCTCGCGGCGGTGGTCTACGAAGAAGTGGAAATATTAACGGATGAACTCAATGAGCTTGCAAGCGGCTCTCTTGAATCAGGTCTTGTGGACACGCTGGGGGAAGCAAATATTCGTATAGGCTTTCTAGATATGTATGGCCTGGAACTGGACGATATACAAACGGTTGTTTCGCGGGACGCAGACGCTTGGGTCGTTGAGGCGAAAAGTAAAATGCTGCAAGGTAAAATCACACGGCATGATGTCAGTTCCCTGCCTTTAAAGGTGCAACTTAAAACCTTGAACTTTGAGGCGCAAGAGGGCGATCAGAGTGATCCTCTTGAGTTCGTTGACCCAGTGGATTTGATCGCTGTTGATTTTGGCGTAGAGAAATTGTGGGTCAATGAGGAAGACTTTGGCTCTTGGGCATTTAATTTTCGTCCAACAATCGACGGTGCCGAACTTAATAATCTCACAGTGTCGACGAAAGGGTTAGAGGCGAAAGGTGATGGCAAGGTCGAATGGTTGCTCGTCGATGGTGTCCATAAAAGCCGATTTGCCGGCAATGTTGTGGTTCCAGATATGTCTTCAGCGCTTTCGCAATGGGGATTTGCATCAAGTATTTATGGCAAGTTCGAATTAGATGCTGACCTCTCCTGGACTGGCTCGCCGACGATGTTCGATCTCAATACATCGACCGGCACGGTTGTTTTGCAACAGGCATCGGGACGTTTCGTGCAGGCAGATAATAATGTGGACGCTCTGAAATTATTAGGCGTATTTGATTTTTCGTCAATCGCGCGTCGATTCAGGTTTGACTTTGCTGACGTTGTTGATAAGGGGTTTGAATTTGAGGAAGCCCAAGGCAAGGTGCGTCTTAAGAGCGGTCAATTAAATGTCGTTGAACCGATAACGATAGTAGGTACAGGGTCGAAATTTAAGTTGGCTGGAGAGATCAATATGGTCGACGGTGATCTAGATAACGATTTGATAGTAACATTGCCAGTTAATCGTAATATCCCTTGGTACGCCGCATACTCTGCTATATTTATTGGACCGTTGACTGGCGCAGGAGTATTCCTTGCGCAAAGAATTTTTGAAGACCAAATTGATACTCTCAGTAGTGCGAAATACCATATCGGAGGGACAGTGGATAATCCTAATATAGAGTTTGTGTCTATTTTCTCAGATACTGTACGAAAACCTGCCGTTGTTGCTGAACCCGCTTTTCAGACCGAGACTAGTAGCCGCGTGGATGAACAATCGAAGGCTGCTTCAAACAAGAGTGTCGATAACAGCAAGCCTTAGAGCGTATAAAACTCAATGAAGGCGACAGTTGTAACCATCACCGAGGCTCGCCTGTCCAGGGCTCTTGCTTAATCTAAGCCTGATAGGAGAATAGAGGTAGGCGTCTCATCGACATTGTTCTAAGAAGCTGGATCGTCAGTTGATTGCAATGGCTCAGTTGAGTTTTTCAGAAACTGAAATAACTTTCTGAAAGCAGCGGTAGGCGGATTTTCTTTTTGACGCTCCGAGATCGCATTTCTAACAAGCTGTCGAAGTTGTTGCCGTTCGATAGTTGGGTATTTTTCCAAGATTTCACTCAACGTCGCCTTATCATCAGATACGAGCTTATCTCGCCAAACTTCGAGTTGGTGGAAATGTGTCACATGAGCTCGCGAGCTCGCGTCAAAGCGGTCAAGAAGCATGGTGATAGGTTCCATTTCAACCTGGCGTATTAGCTTTCCGATGTAGCCTAACTGACGTTTGCGAGCATTGCCTTTCGTGATTCTTTTACATTCGACGATAGCAGCAATAATTTCAGGGTATGGCAGTAGCTCTAGCTGTGCGGCTGGAATAGTCAACAGCTGTTCACCTAGCGCGTTAACAGCCTGAGTGTCACGTTTACGTTGAGATCGACTCGGCGGAAGGTTATCCCAATCGATCCAATCTTCGTCATCTTTTGTTGGGGTGTTGTTTTTTTTCATTGAGCGAGTCTATCACGATCTGTTAACGGTGAAATGCGAATTGCGTAGTATGTGGCTTTTGGCCTGTTGTTATGAGTACTTAGGGCGACGTAGAAATACCAATCATGCGTAAAAAATTGTCGCCAGCCCGAGGAAGGATACAAAGCCGACGACGTCTGTGACGGTTGTTAGAATAACCGTTCCGGCAATTGCCGGATCAATACCAAACCGCTTCAATGTCATGGGGATCGTTGCTCCAGCTAGAGCTGCCGATATCAGATTTATTATAAGGGCCAACGCGATGATAAAACCCAATGTCGTATCGTTAAACATGGCGGCGGCCGCAATTGCTACAACACCTGACCAGATCAAGCCATTTGCTATGCCGACGCCTACCTCGCGCATAAGTAGCCAGCGCTGATTGCTCTCGATGATATGGCCCTGCGCCATACTGCGGATAACGACGGTCAATGTTTGGCTGCCAGCGACGCCGCCCATACTAGCCACGATGGGCATCAGCACGGCCAATGCAATCACCTTCTCAAGGGTGTCTTCAAATATATTGATGACAGCAGATGCGATAAAGGCGGTGAACAGGTTAGCGCCTAACCATAAAGTTCGGGATTTTACAGTGGTAACAATGGGTGCGAACGTATCGTCATCCGAAAGGCCAGCCATGCCTAAAAGTGATTGGTCGGCGTCCTCGATAATGACATCGACAACGTCGTCAATTGTGATTCGCCCTAACAATTGACCTTGATCATCCACTACTGGTGCTGACACGAGATCATATCGCGCGAATATTGCCGCGACGTCGGAATCATGCATGTCAGCATTAATAGGGTCTGTATCGGTTTCCATCACGTCTCTAACCGTTAACCCTGTTTCTGATACCAATAGTTTTCGTAGTGGTAGCGTTCCAATATATTGATTGAACCGATTTACGATAAAAATGTTATCCGTCATGGTAGGGATTTCGTCATGGCGGCGCAGGTAGCGAAGTACCACGTCTATTGAGACGCTGGCGCGGACACTGATTATTTCAGTATCCATTAGCCCGCCAGCAGTATTCTCATCGTACGCCAGCAGGTTCTCGACCCGGGCTCGATCCTGGTGGTCCATAGAATGAAGCACTTCACGTGTGATCGTGTCGGGCAGTTGTTGCAAAATATCGGTTAAATCGTCGTCGGCTTCTACATTATCGAGAAGCTGGATAATTTCATTCTCTGGCAGGTCGGCGAGCAAATCGCTGACTCGTTCTTCATTGAGTTCCTGAAGAATTTCACTCTGTCGACTGGAGTCAATGAGGTTCCATATAACACCGCGTTCGTGGGGAGGTGATGACTCAAGTAGCGCTGCAATATCGGCCGGTTTTAAAATATCCAGCAAACTACGAATTTCGGCATAGGTGCCGCTTTCGAGTAGCTTATTAAGTTTGCCGAGTGTGGGTTGTTGAGGTGCGGGATTGATTTATTCGCCCTCACCAAATTTGTCATCAATGAGTGCAAGGATTGCGATCATTGCTTGTTCTTGATCATCACCGTCTATCTTAATGGTGATTTCTGAGCCAATGCTTGCCTGAAGCATCATCATATTCATGATGCTCTTGCCGTCAGCCGAGGTGTTGCTATTGTGGACGGTTATTTGAGAGGAAAATCCTTGTGCTTTTTGTACAAATACGGAGGCTGCGCGCGCATGTAATCCGAGTTTATTTTGAATCTCTGCTTGTCGTTCTAGCACCTTAGGCTCCAACAGTTAGTTTCTGTTGCCAGGGTTTCCCAGCTCCCTGTGTTTAATCTGTACGTTACTCCATTGCGGTTGGAAATGCTGGAATAATTTGTTGCACACATACACTGAGCGATGTTGGCCACCAGTACAGCCGATTGCTATCGTCATGTAGCTACGGTTTGTTTTTTCAAACTTGGGTAACCAAGACGTGAGGAATTCTTTGATGTCGTTTTCCATCGATTGAACGTCATCATGTTCCTCAAGGAAATTGGCGACCGGTTTATCGAGCCCCGTTAGTGTGCGCAAATTCGTTATCCAATGCGGGTTGGGTAGGCAGCGCACATCAAAAACAAGGTCGGCTTCTAGAGGAACGCCGGATTTGAAGGCGAAGGATTGAAAAGACAGAGCAAGTTCGGGTTTTCTGCCGGTAAGTCGCTTGCCAATCAGATCCCTAAGGTCGTGAATATTCAGATTCGTTGTATCAATGCTCAAATCGGCTATCGCTGCGATCGGGTCCAGTAATTCACTTTCATATTCTAGCGACGCTGAGAGATCACGAGTCTCGTTAGAAAGAGGATGTTTGCGGCGAGTTTCTGAGAAGCGTTTAACTAATGTTGGGCTGGTCGAGTCGAGGTAAACTATTTGAAGTTCAACCTCCTTAATATCCTCAATGAGTGATGGGAATATCGCTAGATCTTCGGCTACATTCCTTGCGTCAATGCTAACGGAAATCTTGCTTGGTGAGTTTGATGTTGAAAGCTGTTCGATGAGTGGTTTAAGCAAACTTACAGGTAGATTATCGATGCAGTAATAACCTAGATCCTCCAGAACGTGAAGGGCGGTACTTTTACCTGACCCAGATCGTCCGCTGATGATAGTTAGGGATATCATTTATCGGCCTTCATCGGATGCTTAACCCTGTTGTTGTTGGATATCTGTTGTCGGTTCAATTGTTGCCATACGATATAGGTCATCGTTTTGTTTCGCGGCAATTAGACTGTTTCGATAATCCTGCGATTCGAATCGCTGCGCGAGCATAGCAAGAACTTCAAGATGTTCTTTAACTTCGTCGGTTGGCACTAATAAAACAAAAAGTACCTTTACCGGCATTTTATCGAACGCATGAAAGTCGATAGGTTCTTGCACTGTAAATAACCCGCCAATGATTGAGTCACATCCGTCGAGGCGGCAATGAGGTATGGCAATAGCCTCGCCGATGGCGGTTGTGCCTATCTTCTCGCGATTAACAAGACGAGTAAAAAGCTCCCCCGCGTCTACGTCTTCTAATGTTGCTGCGAGGTGTGTCGCGATTTCTTCGAGCGCTTTTTTTCTGCTCGCGGCGACGATGTTACAGTGGGTGCGGTTAGGAGCAAGTATGGATTCAATGTTCACAGGCTAATGGCTTATAGTTGGCAAATACACAGGTTTGACGACTGCTTGTTGTGCAGGAATCATTGTTTGCTTTGATTGATTTCTCTCTATCCATTTGTGGACCGGTAGTAATCATGTTCAAGCGACGACAAGCGGTGATTATATCACCGCTCTTGTCGTATTCATTACTAATTGGAAAATTTAATCTGACGTTTAGACAAGTTAACGAATAGTATCGCGAGCTTTATGATCCTTCATTTTCTCCTTCTGTTTGATGAGCTGTCGATCCAGTTTGTCTACTAACATGTCGATAGCTGCATATAAGTCATCCGACTCAGCTTCTGCGAAAATATCGCCGCCCTGTATTCGGATAGTTGCTTCGGCCTTTTGTCCTTGTTTCTCAACTCTTAAGATGACGTGCACATTCGTTATCTGATCATAGTGACGCTCAAGTCGTTCAAGCTTTGTTTCGACGTATTGTCGAAGAGAATCCGTCACTTCAATGTGATGACCGCTGACGTTAATTTGCATGTAATGCTCCTTTCGATGGTTAATTCTAAAGGTTAATAGGTGCACAAAATGAGCAAAAACTCGGCGTTGTTCCAACCAACCTTTACCCAATATGCCAATGATACCTCTTTATATAAGTTGTTTGCGCTCGTTTGAAGGCGGAATCATCAATGACTCCCTATACTTTGCGATGGTTCTTCTTGCTACTTTGATATCTTGTTCGGCTAGCTGATTGGCGATCTTGCTATCGCTTAACGGTTTTCGTGGATTTTCTTCTGTGACGAGTTTCTTAATGAGGGCGCGAATAGCCGTGGATGAAACTTCACCGCCTGCGTGCGTACTTACATGGCTCGAGAAAAAGTACTTTAGTTCGAACACGCCAGCGGGTGTGTGCATGTATTTCTGAGTGGTAACCCGGGAAATCGTTGATTCATGCAGGTCAACAGCTTTGGCAATATCATGTAGAACAAGCGGTTTCATTGCCTGTTCACCATATTCCAGGAATCCGCGTTGATATTCGACAATTTTAGTTGAGACTTTTAGAAGGGTGTCATTTCGCTGTTGCAGGCTCTTAATAAACCATTTTGCTTCCTGCAGGTTGTTCTTTAAGTAAGTGTTGTCGGTGCTATTGTCTGCTCTTTTCACCATGGAGGCATAGCCGGCATTCACGCGTATTTTTGGGGCTGATTTTGGGTTGAGTTCAACGACCCAACGACCATTTTGTTTAGTGACAATTACATCGGGGTCAACATACTCTGTATTTGATACACCAATGTCGGAACCCGGCCGCGGATTTAGACTTTGGATTAATTTAATGACTTGCTTTAGTTCAGGCTCTTTAAGTCTCGTCTTTCTAATAAGGTAGCTATAGTCTCGGTTTGCTAGCGAACTGAGATGATCAGCAACAACTTGTATCGCTTCCTTTTTCCAAGAGGTTGTATCCTCCAGTTGCTTTAACTGAATGATTAAACACTCACGCAAGTCCCTCGCGGCGACACCCACTGGGTCGAGGTGCTGGATGAGGTGCAAGACGGCCTCGACTTCGTCCATCTCTATCTGTTCAGCTTCTATATCGTCGTTAGCAACGCTGGCCAACACGTCATTAAGGCTAATTGTTAATACACCTTCTTGATTGAGACCGTCGATAATCGCCATGGCAATTATCTCATCGATTTCAGAAAGGTGAAGGAGATTTATTTGCTCCTCGAGATGGCTCTGTAGTGAAACATTTGATGAGTTTTGGTTTTCAAGGAAGTTGTCGCTGCCTTCATCCGCGCCAGAGTAGGTGGTCGGTAGCGGTGCTTCATCCCACACATCTTCCCACACGCTATCAACTGGAAGCTCTTCCTTTATAGTTTCTGAGGAGAGTTGATCACTTGTGTCAGGTATTGCTTCGCCATCGATTTCCGGGTCTGAAATGGGGCCGTCATCGCTCGCATCAGTATCGCTACTTGTTGATGCGGACGATTGCTCAGACTGCGAGTCTAACAGTTGCCCCTCAATGCTCTCCGATGGTGCGTCGAGAGACGTACCGTCTTCTGCTGAGGTCGAATCATCGGCGGACTCCGTTTCGGGCGATGCTTCTTCAAGCATCAAATTCGAATCGAGCGCTTCCTGAATTTCTTGCTGAAGATCAAATGTAGACAGTTGCAGCAGCTTAATAGCTTGCTGTAACTGTGGGGTCATTCGAAGCTGCTGACCCAGCCGTAACGCTAGTGCTGGTTTCATTGCCATAGGTTAATAATACTCAGGCTCGAGGCTAATTAGAACCTTGTTTACCTTGTTGCGTTTCCCTAAAGTGGGGTGATTCACATTCGAAAGTCATGGCCGAGATAAACACGTTTTACTTGTTCATTCGCTAAAATGACATCGGTTGTTCCTTCGGCGATAATCTTTCCCTCACTGACTATATAAGCTCGATCACAAATGTCTAAAGTTTCTCGTACATTGTGATCAGTGATGAGCACACCGATGTTCCTAGCGGATAACTGAGCGATGACATCTTTGATTTCGTTTACCGAAATTGGATCGACTCCTGCGAATGGTTCGTCCAGTAGGATGAACGCCGGTTCTGTCGCTAGTGCTCTCGCAATTTCTACTCTTCGGCGCTCGCCGCCTGATAGCGACATACCCAGTGAATGGCGTATGTGGCCTATTGAAAATTCCTCTAACAGGCTTTCTAGTTTCGTCAGTCTGTCAGCTTGAGTCAGATCTTTACGCGTTTCTAATATGGCCATGATGTTTTCGGCGACAGACAGTTTGCGGAAAACCGAGGCTTCCTGTGGTAGATAGCCTATGCCTGTTCTTGCTCGTAGATGCATAGGCAAGGAAGTGATGTCATTGCCATCAAATAGAATTTTTCCGGCATCGCCTCGAATCGAACCGACGATCATATAAAAACAGGTCGTTTTGCCTGCGCCGTTAGGCCCAAGCAGGCCGACTACCTGACCATTTTCGATCGACACTGAGACATCCCGAACAACCGGTTGGCCACGATAACTTTTGGCGAGATTTTCTACCTTCAGAACCTTCATAACCTTCCCAACAACATCGGCTACTTCTTCGATTTTGGTGTGAGGACAACATTAACGCGACCACCATTCTCTTTGGTGCCACCCTTTAGGTCGACAGTGCCACTGGCTACATCGTAGTGGAGCAATTCGCCTCGAAACGTGTCATTTGTTTGTTCTAAAAATGCGCTGCCTGCGAGATGTATGCGTTCTTGCTGAGTGAAATAGGTGATAAGCCGAGCGTGAGCCTTGACTAGACCCTCGTTGTCATCGGCTTCTTGTTGGTAATGTGCGAGTTCGTTGTTGTCAGCATTCATACTGGCGATTATCTGAACGACTTCAGTAGCGTTACTAATGACTCTCACTTCATCCGCGTCGATATGCAGCGTTCCTTGGTCGATTGTGACTCTTCCAGAATAGATGGTGATGCCGCTCTGATCGTCAGCGATCATTGAATTGGACTCAATGTTAATGTCTTGATCTCGATCTGATTCAAGGGCTGATACTTGGCCTGAAAACAGAAAAGCGATGAGAACGGAAAAGATTCGTAGGCTCACAAGATTTTCTTCGAAAGTATGAAGTATCAATATTAACTCAAAATTCTATCGGCAGGTATCGGCTTGTGACTATTTGAATGCTGGAAGCATGATTGTCCTAACGCGAGTATCTGGGCTTGACGAGAAATAAAATTTGCCTTCATCCAGATAGGCTTTCATTCCACCGGCTATTGTTCGTCCAGAGTTCTCATCAATAAACACTTTCTGGTTCGTTTCGGCATAGTCTTTGTCCGGGTAGATGGTCAGGCTTTCCGTTTGGATTTGTATGAATTTACCGTTGCTGGCGTTTCTTACCGCAAGAACATGATCCCAGAGCTCGACAACTTCATCTCTCACCTGCACCTTTGGTAATAAGCGGCCATGCCTTGATGTGATGTCCCAAGGGTCAGGTCGGCGTTCCGTCGGGTACAACACCATATTGGGTTCGACTAAGGTTGTTATATCTGTGAGGGGAAAGTGGGTAAGTCGATCAGCCTTGATTCGATGCTGCTTTGCCCCTTCATTAGTGTATTGAAGTATGTTTGCCTTGAGCATATAAAGATCAGGGTCATTTTTGGCAAAGGTGGGTTGTTCTGTGATAAGTGTTTCGTTTTCCGACATGTAGTTTGTTGCGACTGCAACGAGCAAAACGAGGACTAGAAAAATGAGATTGCGGCTGTTAATCATTGCTTTGGTGTAAGAACTAAAGACGAATATGGCGCGAGTATGATCGACGAGAAGTGTTTTTCCAAGGGGCTATTTCGTCAGCGCTGGTTCTTGGCTGTATTGCAAGTTCAGCAGATGGCGAAAGGGCGACAGCAAACTCACTAGATAAATGTTGTTAAGCGACTAAATGATGTTTGACGGCTACCTTGCGGGGCAATTAGAACGGCAATGTGATTGGGTTACCAGTACTGGCGGAGTAGTAGAGTGTCAGGATGTAGATGCACCAAATCGCCAGCAGCAGGCAGCCCTCAATCCTTGTAATACGCGCTCGGCTGCTCATGCCATAGGCAAACAGTGTGATCGCCAGTGTCATTCCTAGCATGAGTGCATAGTCTCTGTGGAGGACAGCAGGTTCAATTATACTGGGTGCTAGAAATGAAGGGATCGCAAGTACCGCCAGTATATTGAAAATATTTTAGCCTAGTATGTTGCCGATCGCCATATCCGTTTGCCCTTTTAGGACGCTGGTAATGGAGACCACGAGTTCTGGCAGGCTTGTGCCAACGGCGATGACCGTAAGTCCTATGATGAATTCACTAATGCCAAGCTGACCGGCAATTCCAATAACCGAATAAACGAGCAGTTCAGCGCTAATTAATAAAAATATGAGGCTTACAATAAGGGTAATGATACTTTTGCTCACCGTCATCACGGGCACGTCTTCGAGCTCTGGCAATTCGAGGCTTTGTTCTTTGCGGTGTTCAAGTGCAACGCGGCCCAGAAACAAAGCCAAACCGAAAAGTAGCAATACGCCGTCCAGAATACCGAGTTTAAGGTCGTACAGGGCGACCCCGGCGCACAGGGTGACGAAGATCATTATCGGCAAGTCTTTCTTTAGCATCTGGGGGCGAAAAGGCAGCGGCACAAGTATCGCCGTGAGTCCGAGTACCATGCCCATGTTGGCGATGTTTGAGCCGATAGCATTGCCAACAGCAAGTTCCGGTTCACCGCGCAGGGAGGCGGCGGCGGCAACAAATATTTCTGGCGCAGAGGTGCCTAGTGCGACCACGGTTAGGCCGATCAACATAGGTGAAATGTGGAAATTCTTCGCTGTCGTTACAGAGCCGATGACAAACTGATCGGCGCTCTTGAACAACATGAGAATCCCTATCAGTAAAAGCGCGCTGTAAAGAAGCATATCCCATGAATTAAGCTGAATCTAAGGCAATTTAAGATGTATTGTCGGTCCATTGCAAGCAGGCGGGCTAACAAGTCAATTGAATGAAGATTATTGGTGCTGATTGTAACTATCGGCTTATAGTTGCGTCTTATCGATAGGAATCTTGCCAAAGTGACATCCCCTAAACGTGTGTGTCGGGTTGTTACGAAAAAATAGTACGTTTAAGATATGGAAGATCACGTCCACATACAAGACTTAACTTATAACAGAGGCGCCCGGCGCATATTTGACGGCATTACCCTGCGCATTCCTCGGGGTAAAATAGTCGCGATAATGGGACCCAGTGGCACTGGTAAAACGAACTTGTTGCGCCTAATAGGCGGGCAACTTCGACCAGATACAGGGACTATCGATGTTGCTGTAAGGTCAATTCCTGATTTATCACAAGCCGATTTGTTTGCCGTTCGTCGGGAAATGGGGATGCTGTTTTAGAGTGGTGCGCTGTTCACGGATATCTCAGTGTTTGATAACGTTGCATTTCCCCTGAGAATTCACACGGACTTATCCGAAGATCTGATTCGCGATTTAGTCTTGATTAAACTTCAGGCGGTGGGTTTGCGTGGCGCAGCAGGTCTTTTCCCGACCGAATTATCAGGCGGAATGATTAGACGCGTGGCTTTGGCTAGGACTATCGCATTGGATCCTTCTTTAGTTATGTACGACGAACCTTTTGCTGGCTTGGACCCAATAGCGATGGGCGTGATTGTCCAGCTTATTAAAACCGTGAATCGTGTCTATGGAACAACGAGCGTCATTGTTTCTCACGACATTGCCGAAACAGCGAGCATTGCGGATTACATATATGTGCTCTCTGATGGACGCTTGATTGGCTCGGGTACGCCACAGGAGTTGATGGGGCAAGAGTCGCCGCGGGTGAAGCAGTTTGTGAAGGGTTTGCCAGACGGTCCGGTGCCATTTCATTATCCGGCGATCGATTTCGCCGATGAGCTGTTACAAAACGGGAGCCGCGGCTAAGTGGTTTCCTATTTTCGCCAGCTTGGTCAGTTCTTGATAGAACTTATTTCCGTTGTAGGCAGGGCGGGATCGGTCTGGTGGCAGGCAATTTGGCGTAAACCAGAGCTAAAAAATGCGGGCCTTATTGTTCGGCAGGTATATCAACTAGGGGTTTTGTCAGTCGTCATAACGGTGCTCTGTGGTTTTTCCATCGGGGCTGTCTTAGCGCTGCAAGGTTACAACCAACTAGTTAAATATGGCTCTGAGAGCGCACTTGGACTCGGTGTCGCCTTGGTTTTGGTCATGGAAATTGGGCCTGTTGTCGCCGCACTTTTATATGCCGGTCGAGCGGGTTCAGCTGTGACAGCCGAGATTGGCTTGATGAAAGCGACTGAACAACTCTCAAGTATGGAAATGTTGGGGGTCGACCCATTACAACGAATTGTCGCGCCACGCTTGTGGGCTGGGTTCATCGTCATGCCCATTTTGGCGCTGATGTTTTCGATTGTTGGTATTTGGGGCGCGTCTTTGATCGGTGTGAACTGGTTGGGTGTGCATGAGGGAGCATTCTGGTCTTCGATGCAAGAGGGCGTTGATTTTTACTCTCATGTGATGAAAGGAATTATTAAGTCGATTGTGTTTGGCATCATTGTTATATGGGTAGCCGTATTTCAAGGTTATGACGCGCAGCCGACATCTGAAGGTATTGCAGCGGCGACAACACGTACTGTAGTTTATTCGTCAGTGGCGGTGCTGGTGTTGGATTTTTTCCTGACACTTGTAATGTTTAATTTTTAGTTTGATTTTTGGACTGACTAACCATGCAAATGAGAACGATTGAAATAGTAGTAGGGGCTTTCATGTTAGCGGGGCTGGTATCTCTAGCATTGCTCGCTGTGCAGGTTAGTGGTTTTAATGTGGGTAGGGAAGCCAACACCTATACAGTCTACGCACGTTTTGAAAATGTGGGTGGACTGGCAGTTCGCGCCAAAGTTAGCATCGCAGGTGTAACAATTGGCAATGTGGCGGAGATTTCCCTCGACCAAGCAACAGCACAAGCTTTGGTTCGGATGGAGATAGACTCGGATGTTGATCAAATCACTTTAGATTCAACGGCTGTTATACTTACCGAAGGATTAATTGGTGGGAAAATGATTGGTATAACCCTTGGTGCGGATGAGGCGTTTCTCATAGAGGGTGATGAGATCGACGATACTCAATCTGCCATAGTGCTTGAAGAACTGATTGGTCAGTTTTTGTTGAAACAATTTTAAGGATACTGGATGTACAAATCCACAATACAAAAGTGGTTGGCTGGAGTAATTTGTTGCTTGATCGTCAACGCGGTTAATGCGCAGGTTACAGATCCTTTTGACGCGGTAAAAAAAGCCAATGATGTCTTGCTGAGCCAGTTGAATGAATCTCTTGGGTTGCATAAAACGGATCCGGCAGCCTTTTATAAAGCCGTTGATGAGTCACTTGGCCCGTTTGTTGACTTTGCTGGGTTTTCACGTGGTGTTATGGCGAAATACTACAAGCGCGCGACGAAACAGCAACAGCAAGAATTCGTAGCAGTTTTTAGGAAGGGTCTCATTGAGACATATTCAAATGCGCTGGTGGGTTTCGATAATCAGCAGGTTAAGGTTATGCAGCCGACGACACCTCAGAAAAAACCAGAACGTCCTATCATTACGATTGAAATCACGGGTCAGGATGGCTCAGTTTATAAGGTTGACTACAACTTGATTCTGCTTGATGGGCAATGGAAGTTGAGAAATGTCATTATCAACGGTATCAACATCGGTCTACAGTTCCGATCTCAGTTCCAAGCATCAATGTCCAGGAATAACAATAATCTTGACGAAGTGATTGCTGGTTGGTCGGTCGATAAGACAGAGAGATGAAATCTGAAAGCGTCAAGTTTGAGCGAATAGATTCTGAACGAGTAAAGGTCCTTGGTGATCTGAACCTACATACCGTGTCGGCGTATATTGAGGAGGGAAAGTCTATAATTTCCCATGCTGAATCACAGTTATGCATGGACCTTTCCCGTATTCGAGTCGAAGATACCTCTGTTCTCGCATTGCTAATCTCCTGGCACAGGCTTGCAATTTCTCAAGATAAACGCCTTTTAATTGCGAACTGTCCTGCGAAGCTACTCGAGATTGCTGAGCTGGGCGGCGTCCACGAGATACTCAACTTCGAAGTCTAGGCTCCTTGCATTCATACTCTCATTGAATAATCGCTAACCTGTGCTTGATGGGTGACTGTCATGGTATGATTGCGTCCTTTTGATATCCCCAATTTTGGTTAGGGATAAATTGGGTCTGCCGACCCAGCTGCACAGTGACAATTGGGCTAAGTAATATGAATGAAGTTGAATTGAAAGAAATGCTCGAAACCGGCCTAGGCGATTGTGAAATCGAGATGGTCGTCGAAGGTAATAAAATCGGTTTGCGGTTGGTTGCGGCCGTATTCTCTGGACTTAATCGAGTAAAGCGACAACAGCTCGTCTATAAGTTACTCAATGAAAAGATCAGCTCCGGTGAGATTCACGCTGTTAGCATGTCTTGTCTTACACCAGAAGAAATTTAAGCAAGGAAGACGATATTGGACAAGTTACTGATTAAAGGTGGTACGCAACTACGAGGCGAATTGCGAGCCTCTGGAGCGAAGAATTCTGCTGTCCTTATGCTGGCGGCGTCATTGCTCGCAAACGAGCCTGTAACCATTGAGAACGTGCCTCATCTGCGTGATATCACAACGATGATTGAGCTGCTCGGCTCGTTGGGCGTTGAAGTGATTGTTGATGAGAAGATGAGTCTTGAAATCCACGCAAACACAATTAAAACCTACACTGCGGACTATGATTTGGTTAGGAAGATGCGTGCCTCTTTTCTTGTTCTCGGGCCGCTGCTTGCACACTACGGTCAGGCGGTAGTGTCGCTTCCAGGGGGATGTGCAATAGGGCCTCGTCCTGTTGATCAACACTTGAAAGGTTTACAAGCGCTTGGCGCGAAGATCGAAATGGAAGAAGGGTATGTCAACGCGAAAGTTGATGGCCGATTACAGGGTGCCCATTTCATGTTTGATTTTTGTACCGTCGGCGGTACGGAGCAAATATTGATGGCTGCAACATTGGCCGAAGGCCAAACAGTCCTCGAAAATTGCGCTCGAGAACCCGAGATTATCGATCTTGCCAATTGTCTCAATGAGATGGGAGCAGACATCACAGGGCACGGCACCGATACAATCACGATCAACGGTGTAGAGTCGATGCATGGCTGTACGCATCGGGTGATTCCTGATCGAGTTGAATCTGCGACTTATTTAATAGCGGCGGCAGCGACAGGTGGCTGTGTGAAGGTCAAGGAAGCCAGGCCAGAGCATTTGGAAGTTGTCCTCAATAAGTTACGCGAAGCCGGTGCAAAGGTAACGATTTCTGATGATGGTATTGAGGTCGATATGGAAGGTCGACGACCTAAAGCCGTCAGCATTGTTACTGCGCCGTATCCCTCATTCCCGACGGATCTGCAAGCGCAGATGATGGTTTTGAACTCTATTGCTGAAGGTACTGCGACTGTCAAAGAGACAATTTTCGAAAATCGATTCATGCATGTCCATGAGATAATCAGAATGGGCGCCAACATTCGCCTTGAAGGGAATAACACAATAGCGATCGTTGAAGGTGTCGAAGAATTGAAGGGTGCGCCTGTAATGGCTAACGACCTGCGAGCTTCGGTGAGTTTGGTGATAGCGGGTCTCGCTGCGAAGGGCGATACCGTGGTGGATAGGATTTATCATATTGACCGTGGTTACGAACAAGTAGAAGAAAAGTTGCGGCTTTTAGGAGCCGATATTGAAAGGGTCCAGTCACGGTAGTTTTTCATGTCAGATAATCAATTAAATAACGTAACAATTGCATTAACAAAGGGCCGCCCCCTTACTCAAGCGTTAGAGTTGCTATCAAAGATCGGTATTGAGCCGGTGGAAGATATGGCGGTTTCTCGAAAATTGGTGTTCGAAACCAATCGCTCGGGGCTCTCTCTCATGGTGCTGCGTAGTGTTGATGTTGCAACCTATGTTGAGCACGGCATTGCTGATATGGGCATGGCAGGGCGTGATGTCTTGCTAGAGCAAGGAGAGGAGGGGTATTACCAGCCCCTCGATCTGAAAATTGGTGCCTGTGACTTAATGGTCGCAGCATTAGCAGATGAAGGTCCTTTGCCTGCTCGGATTAAGGTGGCATCTAAATTTGTAAATATCGCAAAGCGTTATTACGCAGAGAAAGGTGTCCAAGTTGACGTCATCAAGTTATACGGCGCGATGGAGCTTGCCCCCGTTACTGGGTTGGCTCATCGAATCGTTGATATTGTTGAGACAGGTAACACGCTAAAGGCAAATGGTTTGGTTGCTATAGAGCATATTGCCAAGGTGACGAGTCGGCTTATTGTTAATAAAACCTCCTTAAAGATGAAGCACGTCGTCATTCAAGGCTTGATTGATGACCTCGCGCGCGAGGTAAATGGGGAATGATAAAAAAACTCTCTAGTATCGATGCTGATTTTGATCGGCAATTGTCAGATCTGTTAGCTATGCCTGATGAAAACACAGGTGATGTTAAGGATATTGTCCGAAAAATAATTGACGATGTGAAGCTACGCGGCGATCAGTCAGTGCTTGAGCTGACAAACAAATTTGATCGCATGGATGTGGCTAGCATAAGTGAGCTGGAAATATCAAAAGACACAATGGCGCAAGCGCTTACGCGACTTGACCCTCTGGTTGTCGATGCGTTGAAACTATCGATTGATCGTGTGCGTGTATATCACCAAGAACAGTTAAAAGCGCTTGGCGGAAATAGCCAATGGCAGATAGAAGACGATGAGGGTAACAAGCTCGGGCAAATCATTCGGCCTATGGAACGTGTTGGTTTGTATGTGCCTGGTGGTAAAGCGTCATATCCCTCATCGGTCATCATGACGTCCGTACCGGCGAGGGTAGCGGGTGTTTCAGAAATAGTGTTAATGGTGCCGACCCCTGACGGGGTGGTATCAGACACGCTTGTTGCCGCTGCACACCTGTGTGGTGTCGATCGAATGTTTAGGGTTGGAGGCGCGCAAGCAATTGCTGCGCTGGCTTACGGAACACAATCAATACCTCGTGTCGATAAGATTGTTGGTCCTGGCAATATATTCGTTGCAACAGCCAAGGAGCTTGTGTTTGGCCAGGTTGGCATCGACATGGTTGCTGGGCCCTCTGAAATTGCAATCGTAGCCGATATGTCCGCTGATCCAGAATGGCTCGCGATGGATATGTTTGCGCAGGCCGAGCACGATGAATTAGCGCAGTCAATTTTGATATCTAGTGATCAAAGCGTACTCGATGCTGTGGAGAAAGAAATCGCCAGAATGCTGCCAGGTATGGAGAGATCGGCGACGATCTCACAATCTTTAAAAGATAGAGGTGCGTTGATAAAAGTTGAGACGCTAGATCAGGCCTTCGATATCGTTAATCGCATTGCACCGGAACATTTGGAATTGGCGATTCTTGAACCCGAACAGATGCTGCCTCAAATTAGGTTTGCAGGGGCTATTTTCTTAGGGCATCACAGTGGTGAGGTGGTCGGTGATTACACGGCAGGGCCAAGCCACGTGCTTCCTACCAGTGGTACTGCTCGCTTTGCATCTCCGCTCGGCGTCTACGATTTCCAAGTACGCTCCTCTGTAGTGAATTGCTCCGCGCGCGGTGCAATAACGCTTAGTAGATCTGCCGCTATCCTTGCGACGCAAGAGGGTCTTGAAGCTCATTCGAAATCCGCTCAATACAGGCTGTTGGGCTAAGTAACATCTGATGTCTAATTCAGGGCCCATGTCAGAATACCAGCGTAGAATCGACTCGGGCGAGTTGCGCGCTGATCCAGCGCAATACGAAGCAATGGTTCATCTTCAGCGTCTATTTGATGACCTGCTCACAGTCCCAGTCAAAACAGGTTTTCTTTCGAAAATGTTTGGTTCGCCATCGGTGAATTCAAGTTCTAATAAGATCAAGGGACTCTACTTCTGGGGTGGCGTGGGGCGTGGTAAAACTTTTCTGATGGATGTGTTTTACGACACGTTACCGTTCGAGCAGAAGCAACGTATGCACTTTCATCGCTTTATGCGGTATGTCCATAAAGAATTGCATGAGCTTCAGGGAGAATCTGACCCCCTCGAAAAAATCGCCTCTCGGTTTGCCGCCCGGACTAAAGTGCTCTGTTTTGATGAGTTTTTCGTCAGCGATATCAC
>ENA-OSJC01001556-OSJC01001556.1-marine-metagenome-genome-assembly--contig:-NODE-1556-length-18666-cov-14.238959_pt1 | contig 18666 bp, 17 predicted proteins | sample MGYA00237885_ERZ534234 | MGnify/ENA primary metagenome ERZ534234 (study PRJEB26413, sample SAMN06343907) | marine metagenome | isolation source: coastal waters | place: Atlantic Ocean: West Antarctic... | reverse complement strand
CCATTTTCCTTCTTCGTATTTGTGATATTCACAGTCTGATCGCCTAATGATAGGATACCTGTATCTCCTACTTGACCTCCCCCTTCTGGGTAGAAAGGTGTCGATGAGAAAACCAATTGATAGAATTCCTTCTTCTTAGCTTTAACCTTTCGGTAACGCGTTACTCTAACATCTCCCTCTGTAACATCATAGCCAATAAATTCCTCTTTTTCATTAGAAATCAACTCTGTCCAATCCTCCGTACTGAGTTTTGTAGCAGCACGTGAGCGGTCTTTTTGAGCGGCCATTTCCGCAGTGAAACCAGCCATGTCTACCGTTATAGAGTTTTCTCGCATGATAAGTTCTGTCAAATCAATTGGGAACCCATAGGTGTCATACAGCTCAAATGCTTGTTTTCCATCAAGCACTTTTTCTTTGCTCTTGAAAAATTCTTCTAACCTAGATAACCCTTGGGCCAGTGTCTTTAAAAAGCTGTGTTCCTCTTCCTCAATAACTTTTTCTACCAGTACTTTTTGGCTGCTTAGCTCTGGGAAAAACTCACCCATCTCTTTCTCTAAGACATCAACCAATTTGTACATGAAAGGCTCTTTCAAATTCAAATAAGAAAAACCATAACGAATGGCCCTTCTCAGAATTCTTCTAATCACGTATCCGGCACCACCACTCGCTGGGAGTTGTCCGTCAGCGATGGCAAAAGCAACAGCGCGAATATGGTCTGCTATTACGCGTTGGGCAATATCTGTTCTTTCAGACTGACCATACTTTATCCCTGAGATGGACGCGACCTTATCCAACAAAGGAGTAAACACGTCCGTGTCATAGTTAGACTGCTTGCCCTGTATTGCCATACAAAGTCGCTCAAAGCCCATTCCTGTATCTATATGCTGGGTTGGTAAATTTTCTAAACTACCATCCGATTTACGATTGAATTGCATGAAAACTAAATTCCAAATCTCTACCACTTGAGGGTGGTCCTCATTGACTAAAGAAGCTCCAGATATAACATCTCTATCTTTTTCACTTCGCAAATCAACATGAATCTCTGAACATGGACCGCATGGACCACTCTCGCCCATTTCCCAAAAGTTGTCTTTTTTAGAACCATCAAGAATACGCTCCAAGGGAACAAATGCACTCCATAGATCAGCCGCCTCATTATCTCTTTTTAAACCGTCCGCTTTATCCCCGCCAAAAACAGTCACGTAGAGTCTTTCTTTTTCGAGACCGTAGACATTAGTAAGTAAGTCCCATGCCCATTCTATTGCCTCGGGCTTGAAGTAATCACCAATCGACCAATTCCCAAGCATTTCAAATAAAGTGTGGTGATACGTATCATGGCCGACCTCATCAAGGTCATTATGTTTTCCGCTCACGCGCAAACATTTTTGCGTGTCAGCAAATCTTGGATTTTTAGGCTGGACATTACCCAAGAAATAGTCTTTAAACGGATTCATGCCGGCATTGATAAACATCAACGTAGGATCGTCCTTATTCACGACGGGAGCTGAAGGAACTATGGCGTGTCCTTTAGACTCAAAGTACGCTAAGAATTTTCTGCGTATATCTTTAGAAGTGAGTATGTTGTCAATAATCATTACCCAGGATTGGATTAGGTGTTAAACTAAATTTGTTTCTTTGTGGCACAATATTAGCGTGACTATTGCGTCGAAGCAAAAATAACGCACAAACTATGGCTAAAGTAAAATACACGTACGATTCTAAAAACCTGTCTTACAGGAGGATAGATCGTACCTGGAAGCAAAGACTGCAGGAAGTTACTATTTTCAGCGTCGCAGCGATGGCGTTTGGCCTCGTTTTTTACTTAGCGGCCGACCTTTGGTTCGAGAGTCCGAAAGAACGCAAAATGAAACGTGAACTGGATAACATGGTCATCCAATACGAACTCATGGACGGAAAACTAGAGCAACTCACAGATGTTTTAGGCGATATTGAGAAGCGAGATGACGAGATTTACCGCACCATATTTGAGGCGGGACCTATTCCAATCGAGGTTCGTACAGCAGGTTTTGGCGGTGCAAATCGTTATAAAAACTTGGAAGGCTTTGACAACTCGGAACTGCTTGTTGATACGAGGAAAAAGTTAGATCAAGTTGCGAAAAGAGCTTACGTGCAGACAAAAAGCTTTGATGACGTCGTGGAGATGGCAAGAAACAAAGAGGAAATGCTTGCTGCTATTCCAGCCATTCAGCCGGTTGCAAACAAAGATTTGAAAAGATTGGCCTCTGGCTATGGTTATAGAATACACCCCATTTATAAGGTACGTAAAATGCACTGGGGCACTGATTTCTCAGCGCCTACTGGGACAGCGATTTACGCTACAGGTGACGGTAAAATCACCACTTATAAAAGAAGCCGATCCGGGTTTGGCCGACACATCATTATAGATCACGGGTTTGGTTATCAAACCTTGTATGCGCACATGAGCAAAATCGAAGCGCGTAAAGGTCAACGCGTAAAGCGTGGAGATATCATTGGATATATTGGTTCAACAGGATCGTCAACGGCACCTCACCTACATTATGAGGTTATTAAAGATGGTCGAAAAGTGAACCCAGTGAATTATTTCTTTAATGACCTGACTCCAATGCAATATGAAGAAATGTTGAACATCAGCTCACATTCCAACCAAAGCTTCGATTAATTCAAGCGCTAAACTCTAGTAGACTGCAGTCTAGATTTATCAGCCCTCATCGAAAGATTGTGTAACTTTAAGTTTATGAAAGAATCACTGAATTTCGACAGCCTAGAAAAGCTGTACTACTCTATTGGCGAAGTATCGAAGCTCTTAGATATCAATGCTTCAAACATTCGATATTGGGAAAAAGAGTTCAGTAAACTCAAGCCAAAAAAAGACAAAAGCGGCAATCGAAAATTCACTGTAGACGACATTAAATTGATCAGTGCTATTCACGGAATGGTCAAAGAACGTGGGTTAACGCTCGATGGCGCTAGAAAGAAGCTGAATGCTGAAGGCATTGGCGCAGTAAAAAGAGAGCATGAAGCCTTAGAAAAGCTGACTTACGTTAAATCTGAATTGCAAAAAATACTTCGTACTATGAAGTCGGAGGCTTAAATCATCCTAATCTAATCATACCCTTAACATGAAAAAATCAACCATTACCCTACTCATCGTAGTGGGCGTTATTGCACTCCTAGTCAGCTGGGTAGTCGGAGCCTATAATGGATTAGTAACTTTAGATGAAGAAACAAACGGCAAATGGGCAAAAGTTGAAAGTGCCTATCAACGTCGTGGAGACCTCATTCCAAACTTAGTGAATACCGTAAAAGGCTATGCTGAATTTGAGAAAGAAACATTGATTGGTGTCATTGAGGCCCGTTCTCAAGCTACTGGCATCAATGTTAGTACGGATAATCTAACCCCGGAGGCTATTGCTAACTTCCAGGCCGCTCAAGGAAAACTAAGTGGTGCACTGAGTCGATTAATGGTTACTGTCGAGCGCTATCCAGATTTAAAAGCCAATCAAAACTTTCTCGCCCTTCAAAGTCAATTAGAAGGAACAGAAAATCGCATTAAAATAGAGAGAGATCGATTTAACGAGAGCGTCAAAAACTTCAACGGAACCATACGTAAGTTTCCCAAGACACTACTTGCTTCAAGTTTTGGATTTGAGAAAAAAGGATATTTTGAAGCCGATCAAGGCACAGAACAAGCACCTGAGGTAAACTTTTAAATATGAGTGATTATATACGAAGCATACTTACCGAAAAACAGGAACAAACCTTAGTTGAAGCAATTACTGCCGCAGAGCTCCTTACCTCTGGAGAACTTCGAATTCACTTGGAGAAATCTACCGGTAGAAAAGGGGCGCAAGTAAGAGCGAAATCTCTTTTTGGAGCACTTAAAATGCATAAAACAGCCGAGAAGAACGGGGTGTTATTTTATCTAGCTGTAGAAGATAAAAAATTGGCCATTTGGGCAGGTGAGGGTATTAACGCTAAGGTTCCTATTGATTTCTGGAAAGAGATTGTCGACCTCATCATTTCCGAATTCAAGCAAGGACACTTCTCAGAGGGGCTCATTGCCGGTGTAGAGAAAGCCGGTAACGCTTTAGGGGAGTTTTTTCCACGTCAAGAAGATGATGTTGACGAATTATCGAACGAAATATCAAAAGGATAGCCCATGAAACGTTGGATAATAGCATTACTTCTACCCTTAGGTTTAATAGGGCAAAATGCACAGGCGCTTTTAGAGATGAAAGCCCCTACAAGTTTAGTGACAGATTTCAGTAATGTACTTAGTGCGAACGACAAGGCTTTTTTAGAAAACAAGCTTTTAGACTACGCTGATACCACAAGTACTCAGATCTCAATTGTGATCATTGGATCCACAGGAGGAGACGATATCAACCTTGTTACCGCTGAAATTGCACAATCATGGAGAATTGGTCAGGACGGCAAGGACAATGGCTGTCTTATTTTAGTGGCCACGGATGACCGGTCGCTTTCCATTCAAAACGGTTATGGCCTAGAACCTTACTTGACGGATTTCACTTCTAAGATGATCATTGAGAATGACATCCTACCTTTTTTTAAACAAGGAAGCTATGCCAAGGGCTTAGATGTCGGAACGAACTCCATTATTGAGGTCCTCGCTGGAAGTTATGAAGGCAACGGCGGTCGAGGTAAAAAAACCAGTAGACAAGGAAGAAGCATAGGTAAACTTATTCTACTTGTGGTCATGATCATCATCTACATGAGTCGTAGAGGAGGTAACGGTGGCGGTGGAAACGGTGGTGGTCGATACAGATCGGGCATAGGGCCTTTGCTGTTCGGCATGGGCATGGGACACACCATGGGTGGAGGCGGCTTTGGCGGCGGAAGCTCAGGAAGTTTTGGCGGAGGTTCTTTCGGAGGCTTCGGCGGAGGTTCTTTCGGAGGTGGTGGCGCATCAGGATCCTGGTAGCCTGCAAAAATAAAAAAAGCCCCTTCGCTACGCGAAGGGGCTTTTTTATTTAGTTACAATGTTATGTTTGACTAGAATTCAAAAGTGACACCGGTCATTACATTACGGGTAGCTTGTGCGTAGTAATAGGGTGTTACTCCCCACATATATCCATTCGCCGCATAAGATAGATCACCTAGATTACGCACCTCCACAAATCCTATGATTCGCTGATTAGCATCACAGTTCCACGTATAAGAGACACGTGCATTGACCAAGTGATATGCGGGTAGTGTCTGCATTTCTAAACCATCATTTGACAAGTATTGCTTGCCTATGAATTGATTCCATAGAGACGCCTCAAAACCTTTCTTTTCGTAGGTTAATCTTCCGCCTCCAACAACTGCCGGAGAGAATGCTATAGTCGTATTACCTTGTACAAGGGAGGAAGTCCCACCAATCCAATCCACATTTTGATTCTGACTTAGCGCTAGATTTGCTGAGAATTGTAATTCTTTAGTGAAATCATATCTACCCGCGACTTCCAATCCTTGACGAAAACTCAGGCCTGTATTTGCACGAATTGGATAACCCTGAGCGTCTAAAGATCCTGTGAGCACTAGTTGGTTTTGATATTGTTGACGATAGATATTTACATCTAAATCCCAATTTTCAGAAGAATTACGGTAATTCATCTCTAGGTCTAACATTTGCTCCGCTTTAATATCGTTGGCGAATTCAGCATTCTGAAGATCCGTACGGTTGGGCTCCTTATGACCAAGTCCTAGATAAGCACCCAGTACTTGCTTCCCTTTTAGACTATACGTCAATCCAGCTTTGGGGTTAATAAAATTAAATGTTCTGTCAAAATTTGCAGGGCCAGTTGCAGATCCACCCGTGGAAGAGTGCTGGACAAAACGGTATTGTACATCTCCGTAAAACATCATTTTACTGAGTTTTTTTGACCATTTCGCGTAGATATTAGCATCATCTTTTAGGGCATCACCGCTGTAGTAATTTTGAGACAACGCATCAACATTTGGATTATTTGCCCAGATCACTTGACCAAAGTGTCCACCTTCATAGCGATGTGCTCCACCCCCAAGTATGAAGGTATTCCCTTTAGCGGAAGTCATCCAAGAAGCAGTGGCACCGTAAAAATCATTATCTAACCATTTTCTGGTAGCTATATCTCCATAGGCCACGGTGTCTCCAGTAGAATTATAATAGGGCGATATACCAAAGTCAGCAAATCCATAACCTTGATTATATTCTTCATAGTATCCAGCTCCAGCTGTATGATGAATTGCTGCATTTAGCGCCCCGCCTAGAAGATTGTCAAAACGATAATGAAGCTGCGTGTGTTGTTGACCATAATTGTCCACTTGGTCCTCATATGAGCCTAGAACATTCCAATTATCGTCGTAAATCGCACCTGCAGAATTTGTAGTAGGTGCTGCGTCATATGCTCCACCATACATCGTGGTTGAATCAATTCCATACCACGCTTGATACGTTCGTTCACCACCACCAAATCTTACTATTTCGACAGAATGATCGCCACCAGTAAAGCCCCCACTGAGGTAATAGGATTGTAAATCTGAAGAAGCACGGTCGACATAACCGTTGGAGGTAATGGTCGAAAGACGTGTGTTGAGCCAAAAGCCACTCTTAGCTTGTCCGGTATTAGCTTCAACCGTAGCTCGCTGAGTGCCATAAGAACCCAAACCCATAGTTACGCGTCCTCCCTGCTCTTTTGCACCGAGGGTGTTAAGGCCTAAAGTAGCTCCAAAAGCGCCTGAACCATTAGTAGAGGTGCCCAATCCCTTTTGCAACTGGATAGCATTAGTTGAAGACATTAAGTCTGGGGTATTTACCCAGAAGACACCATGACTCTCTGCGTCATTCATTGGAATACCGTTCACCGTCACGTTAATTCTTGTGATATCGGATCCACGAATTCGCATATTGGTATATCCAATACCATTGCCTGCATCCGAGAAACTGACCACACCGGCCACATCCTGAAGCACGTAAGGAAGGTCTCTTCCTGTATTTAGGGATTCAATGTCCTTCAAATTAAGATTGACTTGAGCAATAGGATCATCCTGTTTTGCCCATGTTCCAAGAACGTTTACTTCCTTTAATTTTGGGGCAATGAGCAGCAAATTATCCACATTTAAGGAATCTGAAATTTGCGCTTGAGCACAGCTGAAGCTTCCCGCTAAAGCCAGTACACTTAAAAAATATCTTTTCATTATTTGGTTGTTCAACCACGTCAAGGGGCAATAACGCGTAATTACACATCTATTGCTTATCGTTCCTTGGCAGCATTACCTGCCCAGGTTCTATGGGTATACTCTCAGCCCGTAGGTTTTTCAACTTTCTGGGCACCCCTTTGAGACCCTCCAAAAGTATATCAGAATTTCGTTACTTTTGAAAAATAATGAGAAAAATTATTTATATCACGGGAGTATTAGCCGCATCTAGTTTAATTTTTAGTGTGGTTTTCAAAGTACTTCATTTAATGGGTGCACCACTGTTATTAATGGCCAGCGCGGTTTTTGGATCCGTGTTTATAGGCTCCGTCGCTTGGCATAAATACCACAGCATCTAACGCCCTCTTTTTTCAAATACACCCCATTGCTTTAGTCGCAGCTGCTCACCAACCTTTGGTTGCTGACCTACCTCGTAGTTGTTGTACTTATAGAGTTTCTTGAGCTTTATTCCGTAGGCTTGACTGATCCTACGCATATCTTGCCCGAACACAACTTTCATCCATTTCTGCTGTGCATTGGGTTTTTTATAGTCTACATAAACACGATCACCTGCTTGAAATATAGTTTCCCATGTAGCGTCATTTATATCAAGCAACACGGCCAAACGCATTTGCATAGAATCCGCCACAGCCTCGATACTTTCAACAGATTTCAGCTCAATAAACGGAGATATTCCAGTGAGGTGTTTTACACGATGAATCACAAACTTCTTTTTATTGCCTCTTACGACTCTATTCCTCTGGTTTACCTTAGTTCCCTTATCATCTGGTGCATTCCTCACAGACACTTGTAAGGTGTTTACCTGAAGATCATCATACGCATATAATTCTGCTGCTTCAATGATTTTGATCAGGCGGTCTGCATAACTAGGTGAGGTGGCATATCCTGCTTTTTTCAACCCTTTAGCCCATCCCTTATAATCTGACAGATCAAGATCAAATAAGAAGTCATAGCGAGAGCCTCTAACTAAGAAATCTGTATGGTCCTCGAAACTGAACCGGACATTTTTGTATTTACGGAAACATTCGTCCTTTTCGTCATCGTCGTGGTACACCCGCTCGCCCGTCCAATCCTTGTGACACTTGATACCAAAGTGATTTTTTGACTTACGTGCTAAATCACTCTGTCCGTCACCACTCTCCAAAATCCCCTGCGCCAATGTAATAGAAGCTGGAATTCCAGATCTATTCATTTCATCTACAGCTATTTGAGCGTATGTAGCAACGTACTGTTGCCTCACAGTAGACTGGGAGTAGGCGTTAAGCACTGAGAAGGAGAGAAAAATAAGGTAAGTGAATCTTTTATAGATCATGTCTAAACCGGTTTAGGCTACAATTTGCATTTTGAATAGCACACTTTCACCTAGCACGACCATGAGTTATCAAAAATTCGATACGTAACTATCACAGAATCAAAAAACCAAATTGTTGATAACGCAAAAATGATATTCGTTGAACCTACTTTTTGATTGTCTAGCTTAGAGATAAGTCTAAAGCAAAACACAACACAAATGAATACTAACGATTTCGGAATGGATGATTCTTTCGCAAGCTTTGTACAAGAATTAGAACAAGCAGAGCAACCCAAAGCCTGCAGTATTGAAAACCCAGATTGTGAGGCATGCGGAAGCTAACTCACTCTTTAAAAAGCATTTAACGAACCCGGTTACAGCACGTACCCGGGTTTTTTTGGACTAAATATTCCGATTTAAACCGACCAGATCTGACCTACCTTAACGAACCTTAGAGAAGGTAGCTGGCTCCGATACCAAGATAATTGTTCCATCCGTTGATTTCGTATTTGATGCCTACGGAATTGATGCTGCCGTCAAATCCATACCACTGTAGATCTACTCCCAGTGGAATAGTAAAGGTCCCTACGGGGTTCCCAGGGTCTATAAAAAGCAGGTCAATAAAGCCTTCCCTGTCCCCGTAATCTGCTCCTGCCATCCAACCAAAACCCACGGAAGCAAAAATATCAATAGCGTTGAGTTCCCAAAGTTTACCAAAGCGCATTTTAGCCGTACTAAACTTTCCGATTTGATAATTATTCTGCGGTAAGAAGCTATTTGAACCAAAAGCTCCATTACGGATATAAGAAGTCGTAATCGCTAGGATCCCGCCATTATCCAGGTCATGTAAATAACCACCAAGCTCATACTCTTCTCCCAAGACAAAGTTCTCGGGATCCGTAATAATCACATGATAACTCGCCAAAATACCCATATCTATTTCTCCTAACACCAAAGCTGCTTGTGCCTTTGACGATAACGGAGCTAATAGAATAAGTACTGTTGCGAAAATTCTTTTCATGGATGATGTTGTAGAGATATGGTATAAGTTCCAAAAAACTATGCCAATAATCAAAAAACCAACTTATAAATGGTCTTTAAAAAATCCGGGGCCGCTAAGCGGCCCCGGATAATTGATCTTTAGTATCTGTAGTGTTCAGGCTTGAATGGGCCTTCGACCTTAACGCCAATATAATCAGCTTGATCGCTGCGGAGCGTTTCTAACTCCACACCTATCTTTTCTAGATGCAATGCTGCAACCTTCTCATCCAAGTGCTTTGGCAAGACATATACTTTGTTCTCGTACTGTTCGTTTCGTAACCAAAGCTCTAATTGAGCCAAGACCTGATTCGTAAAGCTGTTTGACATTACAAACGAAGGGTGGCCTGTGGCACAACCTAAGTTTACCAAACGACCTTCTGCTAATAAGATGATTTCATTGCCATCTATGTTGTAAAGATCCACCTGAGGCTTGATTACCTTCATTGTAGTTCCATAGGTTTCGTTCAACCACATCATGTCAATCTCATTGTCAAAATGACCAATGTTACACAAAATGGTCTTATCATTCATCAAACGGAAATGCTCTTCCTTGATAATATCTTTATTACCGGTAGCTGTAACGATGATCTGCGCACGCGGGATAGCTGTAGCCATTCGCTTAACTTCAAACCCATCCATTGCAGCTTGCAAAGCACAAATAGGATCAATCTCTGTTACAATAACACGAGCACCCGCACCACGCAATGATGCTGCAGTTCCTTTTCCTACATCACCGTAACCGGCAACAACAGCAACTTTCCCTGCAATCATTACATCCGTTGCACGACGAATGGCGTCTACTGCACTCTCCTGACAACCATACTTGTTATCAAACTTAGACTTGGTCACCGAATCATTAACATTGATTGCTGGCAATACCAACGTACCGTTAATTTCGCGATCATATAGACGGTGGACACCGGTTGTGGTCTCCTCAGACAATCCTTTGATACCCGCAACTAATTCTGGATATTCATCAAATACCATGTTAGTCAAATCACCCCCATCATCTAGGATCAAACTCAACGGCTTACGGTCTTCACCGAAGAACAAGGTCTGCTCTATACACCAATTGAATTCTTCCTCATTCATACCCTTCCATGCATACACAGGAATACCTGCAGCAGCGATAGCAGCAGCAGCATGGTCTTGCGTTGAGAAGATGTTACATGAAGACCACGTCACATCAGCACCAAGCTCAACAAGGGTTTCTATAAGTACAGCAGTTTGGATGGTCATGTGTAAACAGCCTGCGATACGAGAACCAGCAAGTGGTTTACTCGCTCCAAACTCTTCACGTAATGCCATAAGACCAGGCATTTCGGCTTCTGCTAATTTGATTTCTGTACGGCCCCAATCAGCCAACGACATATCCTTAACTTTGTACGCAACGTACTTCGGTGATTCGCTCATTTAACTTAAATTATTTAGTGCAAAGATACACAACGTATCGAGCTGACAAACGGTTCATCCTTATGACTATAACTTATCCTTTTCCACTGTTAGAAAAAGAGGTCACTGTATGTGTCAATCCAACAAAGACAACACTTTTGGGGGTAGATGACCTGTGCTTTGAAGACAATAAAAAACTAGCGTCTCTGGTCTCCGAGACAAAGAAAGAGGAGTTGTTATGGAGTAGGACAGCGCTGTCGAAGGCACTCTCAAGTACTGATTTGAAACAGCTGTATTATCGAGATAAAAAGCCATTCATTGAAAAAGGAAACGTCAGTCTTTCACATTGTTCGAAGGGAGTAGCAGCAGTATACTCGGCAAACCTAGAAGTAGGTATAGATATTGAAACAAAGCGAAGTCAGATTTTGCGGATTGCACCCAAATTCACAACTAAAGAAGAAACAGCACTTATATCAACGAACGAAGCAGATGCGCTTCAATGTGTTTGGGGAATAAAAGAAAGCTTATTCAAGCTTTATGGCCATGGTGATGTTGACTTTAAAAAGCACTTAACCATCACGAGTTTTCATTGGAATGAAGAACAATTAAATGGTTGGGGAACAGCTTGGATCAACGCTACTTGTGAAGATAGACCACTACCTTTACAATGCTTGGTACAAGCGGCCATTGTAAATGGTCAATACTTAGCGGTAGCCTCACACAGAAAACCCCTAACACCGCTCCAATCAGAACGGTTAGAGCTGCGTGAATGGAATCCAAGTGATGCGTCATGGCTTTGTGCATTAAACTCAAATCCTGAGGTAATCAAGTTCACCGGTGATGCCGGATTCTCCTCGCAGGAGAAAGCACTACAACTCATACAATCCTACCCTAACTACCAGCGAGACGGTTTTGGCAGGTGGATGGTCATTCATAAAAAAGACGATCGTCCCATAGGCTGGTGCGGACTAAAAAACAATCCATGGGGAATAGACCTAGGGTTTAGGTTCTTTAGCGAGTATTGGGGGAGTGGAATAGCTACTGAGGCCGCGCGCGCTGTATTGAAATGGGCAAAAACGGCAGGTTTGACTAGAATAATTGGTCGTACACTTTCGGATAATAAAGCCAGTATTCGTGTTTTAGAAAAGGTCAATATGATACTCACTCAAAAATCACCTTTGGAAGGTGTAGCTAAGGACCGCACCCTTGATCCCCAAAACAGAAGCTCGTTGGAGAAACAAACCTTAAACATATATGCCCTAGATCTATGAGTTACCACCTAGTACTTACTGGCGTAGAGAGCACTTTTAAAAGTTCGCTATCGAACGCACTAGGTGACTACCTATCATTAGAGGTGGTGGAAGAGTATGCCCGGAAATTTTTGGAAGAACTACACGGCAGTGTCGATATGATTAATTTTCCTAAAGACCTACTGGATCAAATATCCGATGGTCAAATAAAACTACAACATGATATGGGGTATTACGACCCGGAAGTCACTTCGAAAATATTTGACACGGATATGCTCACCCTAGGCGTTTGGTCTCAGGACAAGTTTGAACTTTTTAAGCAAGAGTATTTTAATGTACCTCAACACATTATTTATTTATTGTGTGTCCCGAACAATACTTTCACACCTGACCCTTTAAGAGTAGATGGCGATAGGCGCAGTGAGCTACATGAAAAATATAAAAACGCATTACAGTCCACAAGCAACGTTGTTATTGAACTGCATGGGCTCACTTTTGAGGAAAGGTTTAAAGAAGCTACTAGCGCACTTCAACAAATTGGTTTTACACCACTCTATTAAGTTGTTCGTTGATTAATTGACGGAGAGAATTCCACTTAGAAAATTCGTTTAAATAATAATCCATGTCGGCATTTTCTTGAGACAGGTAATGTCTCAATTCAGCGAGTTTGCGTTCTACATAAACATACTTAAACCTAAAGGTCGTTTCTTTGACCAATGGGAAAACAATATTCTGTTCTTTAGGCAAAAAAATCTCTCTTGCTTCCCACTTTGCTAGTGTGTATTTCTCGGTGAGTGCTTCCGTAACAACAGCCAATATTTCAGGATTTTCTTGACGTACCCACCAAGAATGATCGGGTATATGCTCTTTATCCACTTCCTCTAAGAGCATCTTAAATATTTGAGCATAAAGAGGTGTTGCAAAGATGATTCCATCGTCTTCAATCTCAGCAATAACCCATTCTGCAATACTTATCGGAACCACATCTTCCTCTTCAAGAGTGTCGTCGAGCATCGCCTTCGTACCCTTATCGATAAGTAGTTGAATAATACACTGCTCCTGGATATATCCATGCACCTGGGTGAGCTCAGAATCCGTCTTAGGCAAAACCTCCATAGGCGGGGCCTGAGCCTGCTGCTTCTTTGCTTGTCTTTGTTGTAGACCAAGTATCCTATTAAGCTCTTGATACAATAAGTTAGAGTCAACGTCTAGAATTCGTGCTGCCTCTTTAATAAAAATCTCTTGTCCTATGCCATCTGGGACCTTGGCGATACTAGCCACAATATCACGAACCATTTCCACACGCTTAAGAGGGTCTCCAGCCGCCTCTTCTATTAGGATCGAAGTCTTGAAACTAATGAAGTCTTTTCTTTCTTTGGCTAAAAAAGCATCTAATTCCTCTGTACTGTTTGCTTGTGCAAAACTATCTGGATCTTCACCGTCTGGAAAAGAGACTACACGGACATTTACACCTTGCTCGAGCATCATGTCTAGACCTCTGAAACTAGCTCTTATACCAGCAGCATCACCATCAAACAATAATGTGATGTTAGAGGTGTAGCGCTTTAGCATAGCTATCTGCCCCTCCGTTAATGCAGTACCTGAAGAGGCCACTACATTTTTGACCCCGTTTTGATGAAAGCTCAAGACATCCGTATATCCCTCCACCAAATAGGCCTCATCTTTTTTTACAATCTCCTGCTTAGCCTGGTAAAGGCCATACAGTACCTTGCTTTTGTGATAGATCGGATTCTCCGGACTGTTAAGGTACTTTGCGGCCTTAGCGTTACTCTGTAATATTCTCCCTCCAAAACCCAATACTCTACCTGAGACGCTATGAATAGGAAACATGACACGACCACGAAACCTGTCATACCAGCCACGTTCATTTTTCATTGAAATTCCGGAAGCCTCTAAGGCTCTTTCACTGTACTGGTTTTTAATAGCAAAGTCCGCAAACGCTGTAGATTGCTCCGGGCTATAGCCTAAGAAAAATTTCGCAATAGTCTCCTGAGTAAAACCACGTTCTTTAAAGTAACTAAGGCCTATCGCTTTCCCCGCATCTGACTCAAGGAGTTGCTCGTGGTAGTATTTAGTTGCTACGTCAGTAATTAAGTAAACCGCTTCGCGTAAGTTACTCTCTTCTATTTCCTCCGTAGTCTGAGGTCTTGCCTCTGGAATGTCAATGTTGTACTTTTTCGCCATCCAGCGCAATGCTTCTGGATAACTCATTTGCTCAAGTTCCATCATAAACGTCACCGCATTTCCACCTTTTCCCGAGGAAAAGCATTTAAAAATTTGCTTAGCTGGACTCACCATGAAACTGGGGGTACGTTCGTTATTGAACGGGCTCAGACCTTTAAGGTTACTTCCTGATTTTTTTAATTGTACAAACTCGCCTATCACCTCCTCAATCCGGGCAGTAGTGAAAATTTGTTCAATTATTTCTTGAGGAATTCTAGCCATTGCTCTGAAAGATACGCCTTATAGATAAAAAAAGCCACCCCGATGGATGGCTCGCAAGCTGAGTAAATCTTAGCTTACTTATGCAAATGTACATCCATTTGAGGATATGGAATACTAATTCCCTTTTCTTTAAACGCGTTAAAGACAGCGGTATTCACGGCATAATGAACGTCCCAATAATCAGGAGCATTCACCCATACGCGAGCAACAATATTTAATGAGGAATCTGCCATTGCAGCAAGTTCTATGGTAAAAGGTTTCTCCTTTAACGTTCGCTCATCTGCTTCTAGGATTTCCCTAATTGTTTGTTTCGCTTCATCTAAATCAGCATCATAGCCAATTCCAAACAACCAATCTACCCTTCGGACCTCTTGTGCGCTGTAATTAATCAAACTACCATTACTCAAGGGGCCGTTTGGTATTATAATCACCTTATTATCTGGTGTAGTCAGCGTTGTTACGAAGATCTGAATCGCATTTACCGAACCCGTATGTCCCTGAGCCTCAATAAAATCTCCCACCTTAAATGGTTTGAACATAAGAATCATAGCGCCACCTGCAAAATTCTGGAGCGTCCCACTGAGTGCAAGACCCACTGCTAAACCGGCGGCACCTAAAACTGCCACTATACTCGTGGTTGCCACTCCCAATTGATTGATTGTTGCAATAACAACAAAAGTCTGAAGAGCCATTTTTAACAGCGACTCTAGGAAACCTGCCAAACTTTTATCGAGTTCACGAAGCTGCATGGCCCTTTTAAATCCTTTCATCAAGATTTTTACCACGCGCATGCCTATCCAGAAAATAAGTATCGCAATCAGAAACTGCTTACCCCACAATAAGGCTGTATTCTTGATGAAATCCAAGGAAACTCCTAATGTACTTTCCATAATTAATTGAGGTTATTTTTTACGTTTTCCAGTATAGCTAATGAGTTCCTCTAGGGCTGAACGCTCAACGGAAGAAGGAAATTCAGAAAGCAATTCACGTGCATTTTCAAGATGCATTTCCATTTTCAATCTTGCATATTCTAATCCACCAGATTGGTTCACAAAATCCACTACTTCTTGAACTTTCTTTGGACGATCGTTGTGTTTTTTTATGATGCGAATGATTTCCTTTCTCTTCGCAGCGTTCGCCGTGCTCAATGCATTAATCAAAGGCAACGTCATTTTTTGCTCCTTGATATCTATACCCGTGGGCTTCCCTGTAAAGTTTACTTTTTCCAAATCGAATAGATCATCTTTAATCTGAAAGGCCAGACCCAATTCCTTTCCAAATCTTCTTAGCTTCTCCTGATCCACTACAGATGCTCCGGCGCTTTGGGCGCCAACGACGCAGCAAGTCTCTATGAGTACTGCTGTTTTCTGCTGTATGACCTCGTAATAAACTTCTTCAGTGATATCTAGTTTACGTGCTTTCTCAATTTGCAACAGCTCCCCTTCGCTCATACTCTTTACGGCCTTACTCACTTCACCCAGCAGGTCATACTCCTTGGTGTCCACGGCTAGAAGGAGTACTCTGGAGAGCATGTAATCTCCAATGAGCACTGCAATCTTATTTTTCCAAAGCGCATTAATACTAAAAAATCCGCGTCTCATGTCCGCGTCATCCACTACATCATCATGAACCAGCGTCGCAGTGTGCATAAGCTCTATCAACGAGGCTCCAATGAAAGTACTTTCTTGAACTTTTCCAAGCATTTTTGCGGTCAGAAAAACCAAAATTGGTCGCATTTGCTTTCCTTTTCTTTTGACCATGTAACGCATTACTTGGTCTACTAAGGGCACTTTGGAAGAAATGTGAGAACGGAATTTACCCTCGAACTCTTTCATCTCCGCTTGCACTGGACTTTTTATCTTATTTAAGCTAGACATCAATTCCATCCTTTGTTTTTACAAATGTGCTCATAGGCTTTCTGGACATTCAAAAAGGTTTCTTTAGACGCAGCTTGAGCGTCTGGTCCAGCATCAAGTGTTCGATCAGGATGGTATTTTAAAGCCATCTTACGGTATGCCTTTTTCACCTCTTGCTCCGTAGCATCAGCACCTACCTCAATGACCTTAAATGCCCAAGAAGCATCTGTGTTCTTTTGAAACATTGCCATGATGGATGCGAAGTCGTACGGATTAATACGAAGATGTTGTGCGATTCTTTTAATCTCCGCAACTTCATTTTCATGAAGTTGACCGTCAGCAAGTCCCAACTTAAACAAGAAATGAATAAGTTGAAGTCTCGTACTGTGATTTGTGAAGCTATTGATTTGTGCGCATACCTTTGTTAAGGGAATGGGTTGATCAACAATCTTTTTAAAGACTTTAAAGCTCTCGTTTGAACGTTCCTTGCCGAACATGCTTGTGAATTGGGCACGAACAAAATCGAGCTCGCTCTGGGCGACTGTACCATCAGCCTTGATAACTCTCGCTGCCAAGACAAGTAACGCCAAGTGAAAATCACTAGGGTAGCCAGTGGCTTGAGCATTAGAAGCGGAAGCCTCTGAGGAGCCCACAAAATCATGAACTATATTGCCGAAAGCAACACCTAATATTGCTCCGATAGGTCCACCTAGACTCCATCCAAGACCTCCTCCAAAAATTTGAAATATTCTCTTCATCTTAAGACCAAAGATACTCGGCTTAGAACAAAATCCCTATGCTTTTTAATTCATTACGTAACAATGAATGCCATTACAACAATGGCTGATATCATTACAATTACCAAGGCAATCTGAGCATACAGTTGTGCCTTGGACATTTTCGGCTCTTTGGTTGTACTCCGCCGATTTGGTTTGTTAGACATGGTAGTGCGTTTATAACATGTTGTTCATCTCTAAAGTACCATTTTAACATTGATTGACAAGGGCCAACAACCTGTTTATCATGTGATTAATGTAATTGCCGTTGTCAAAGTAAAAACGGACAAGCTTATTTTACAGTGGAACAAAAAAAATCCCCACAGCGCGGGGATTTTAAGTAAGCCTCAATAAATAGAATCTCTTTAAGATCCGCAGGCAACACAGTCATCTGGGCTTTCTATAGAGCAAGCCAATTTTTCCTCAGCCGTAGGCTCCGTTTTCATCGAAGCCATTGCTTTTTTCTGGGCAATCACTCGTGACTCTACAGAAGCAGGAGTCGCCTGAGCACCCTTTGCATCTTTCGTGTCTTTCGAGCTCTTTGGCTCAACAACACCACCTGAAACCCCAGGACTCATATCAGTTTGGGCATTTTTCTTAACCGTAAACTTAATGGCCGAAGCAGCAGCCTTAGAGCGCAAGTAATACATACCTGTTTTGAGACCTTTCTTCCATGCATAGAAATGCATAGAAGTCAATTTACCCATGTTTGGATTTTCCATAAACAGGTTGAGACTCTGACTTTGATCGATAAACAAACCTCTATCTGCCGACATATCTAGGATATCTTTCATTGAAATTTCCCAAACAGTCTTGTAAATCGCTTTGATGTCGTCAGGTATTCCTTCAATATTCTGAACGGAACCGTTTGTTGACATCAAGGTATTCTTCATATCCTCATTCCAAAGTCCAAGATCGATTAAGTCATGAAGCAAATGCTTATTCACCACAATGAATTCTCCTGAGAGCACTCTTCGTGTATAAACATTGGTAGTGTAAGGTTCAAAGCATTCGTTGTTCCCTAAAATCTGAGAAGTTGATGCAGTTGGCATCGGAGCCATTAATAGACTGTTACGTACGCCATGTTTTTTTATTTCCTTACGAAGCGCATTCCAGTCCCAACGCCCACTTAATTCAGAGTCTTCTACATCCCAAAGGTTGTGCTGGAATTTACCTTTCGAGATGGGTGAACCCTCGTAGCTTTCATAAGGCCCTTCTGCTATAGACTGGTCTTTAGACGATGTCAATGCTCCGTAGTACATCGTTTCAAAAATCTCCTTGTTGAGTTTTTTCGCTTCGTCAGAATCGAAAGGCATTCTCAATTTTATAAACGTATCTGCTAATCCTTGTACACCCAGTCCTACAGGTCGATGACGCATATTAGAATTACG
>ENA-OSJC01001554-OSJC01001554.1-marine-metagenome-genome-assembly--contig:-NODE-1554-length-18673-cov-6.120026_pt1 | contig 18673 bp, 16 predicted proteins | sample MGYA00237885_ERZ534234 | MGnify/ENA primary metagenome ERZ534234 (study PRJEB26413, sample SAMN06343907) | marine metagenome | isolation source: coastal waters | place: Atlantic Ocean: West Antarctic... | reverse complement strand
ACAGTACCAAAGGGCTCCAGGGGGGCTTACTGGCCCCACCAAAGCACCGTATTCTTGCTGTAAGTAATTGTATCTCATAGAAATTAATTAGATGAATACAATCCTAGCGTGTAGACTTATGCGTAAACGTCATGGGATAGAGGCGACGGCAGATACGGTTAGACAGACCCAACATGCCACAACAAACGAATCAGTCAGCGCAAAAGAAAGCTAACAGCGCCTTGGAGCCTCGAGCAAAAGGTAACGTGATCTCTCTCAAGGGAGGCGCGATTGAGGTGTTGCCCAAGCCCGCAGGCCCGCGCTACCCCGCGGATGAGGTGCTCACGGGGCAGGCCGATTCTGCGCTGAAGGGTTTATCCTCCGAAAGTGTAGACCACGTCGATACCGTAACTGCGCGGCGCGCCAAAGACGACGCCGGCATAACCCAGCGAGCCGAAGTCGATGCCCCACTCACGGTACTCTTCATCGGCCAGATTCTTGCCCCATGCTGATATGCGCAGCGCACCGGAATCGCCTAATTGAATATTATTCAGGCTCACCCGTGCTCCCATTAACCAGTGAGCCTCTGCGCTATCGTATTGGTTATTGATGGCGGAAAAGGTGACTGAATCTAAATAGGTAGCCTCGAATCGTGCTGACACATCGGCAAAGCTGAACGACGAGAAGTCATACTGTAAGCCGATGGCGGCAGTATTTTCGGGTGCGCGCGGCACGGTAGTAATACCTGATACATCAACTATCTGGTCGGTTGCCGGATCTATAGCTTCGTAAGTGCCAAACTCCGCATCTAAGTAGCCATAGGTCACATCTAGACTAAGCTCTTCGGTGAGAATCGCGAGCAGGTCCAGTTCAACACCCTGAAAGGTTGCCTCGCCGGCATTTACCAGTGCGCTTGAGGCACCACCGCTTCCCGCTTCAAACTGGGCAATCTGTGCGTCATCAACCTCGTTGTAGAATACCGCGATATTGGTGCGCAAGCGGCTGTCCAGCCAGTCTGCCTTGAGGCCAATCTCGAAGGCGCCAATTGTTTCCTCGTCTACCGGATTATCCCAAGATGAAGCTGACGCGGCGCGAGCGTTGAAACCGCCGGCGTTATAGCCAGTGGAGTAGCTGGCGTAAACGTTCATGTCCGGGTTGACGGCGTAGTTCAAAGTCGCCATGTAGCTGGTATTGTTCCAATCATCCTTGTTGGTGAATTGGTCAGCGATGGAAATCATATTCAAGCTTTCATTGAACAGGTAACCGTCGCGCTCATCTTCGGTGTAGCGAATGCCCACAGTCGCATCTAGGGCATCGGTGAGGCTGTAGGTAGCCTGGCCATAGGCGGCCCAGGATTTGGTGGTCTGGCCATACACGAAGTCCACAAAGCCATTCATGTTTGGATCAGCGCCGGCTACGGGAAACGGGAGTGGCATGCGCTGGCTACCAACACAGACTACATCGCTGCCGCTGCCGCTGCAGTAGCCGGTGCCGGTGTAAGCAGCCAGCAGGCCAGGGTCAACTACCAGAAACTGAATAGGCAGGCTAAAGGTCTGCGGGTTGTTCTGCTCGACGTCCTCCTTGTAATGATAGTAGCCGAGAGTATAGGACAGTTTGTCGTCGAACAGGTTACCGAACATTTGCAGCTCGTTGGTGGTCATATCGACCGAGCCTGCCAGGATTTGGGCATGAAAGGCAGGTGACTGTATTACCGCTCCTTCACCGTAAAACAGGTCGCTGGCATACAGGACCCCGCTGTCGAGGTCGGTCCTAGCATAAGTAGAATCGGTATTGCGATCAGCATAAATATACTTGAGGGTGAAGTCTTGTAGCTCCCAAGCGATAGTGAGGGTATTGCCATCCACTTTCAGCTTTTCCGTGCTGACATAGTCTAAACTGTAGTCTTCCCGACGCTCTTTGGGGTCTCCCACGTTGGCAGCTATTTCCTGGTAGAGCTGGCCTCCCAGATAAGTGAAGGGAAAGGGCGTCTCGGTAATGCCGTTGTACAGGCTGCTCTTGACTTCCGTAATTTGGAACGGCGCGGGTACACCCTCGTTATCCGTCTTGTCGTAAGTGTAATCAATGGTCAGGTTGTCCATGGGCTCCAGCCGCAGGGCGATGCGGTAGGCATTGTTGTCTTGGGAAGCCAGATCTTCCTCCTGGCCAGGATAATCGTTATTCGCCCAGCCATCATATTGCATGTCGATGCCGGATATTTTCGCTGACAGCATATCGAACATTTTTGGCGTATCCACAGAGGCGGTTAGGCGCTGGTAGCCATCGTTACCAATGGAGCCCGCCAGTTTTACTGCCAGCTCACCTTTGGGTTTGACAGTGGTGACGTTGATCGCACCGCCTGTGCTGTTGCGACCAAACAGTGTGCCCTGAGGGCCACGCAAGACTTCAATGCTCTGCATGTCAACGATGTCGAAGACGCCGCCAACCGTCTTGCTCATATAGACGCCATCGATATAGAAACTCACCTTCGGATCGACCATCAGGGCGGTTTCACCGCTGCCTACGCCGCGGATAAATATTGACATGTTGGAATTAGATGAAGGCTGTTTTTGGATATTGGTATTCGGTGCCAAAGCATTGATGTCAGCAACAGTAAAGATACCCAGATCCTGAATTTGCTCCTGGCTAAACACGGTCACCGCAATCGGTGTTTCCTGCAGCAAAGTTTGCTGTCGCTGAGCGGTAACTACCACTTCTTCCAACAACATTGACTCTTTCTCCTGAGCATAGGCCGCGGAGGACAAGCCGGAGGCCGCTGAAATAGCGACAAGTAGTGGGGCGAGACGGAATTGATGGGGATATACCATGTTGAGCTCCTGTATTTATTATTTTTGAAAATCGCAACGCCAATGGCTAACGTCGAGCAGTACAAATAAACTATATTGGGGTCATACGCAAATTTAATTGCCAAAATGTAACCCTGATGCCTTTTGGCGGCTCAATTAGTTGTAGTAGAAGGGCTGCCGGGATAATTTGAAATATTTTGCTGAATCTACCTTAACGCCTTCTATCTTCTAAGGGCCTCAGCGCCCCGCCAAAGCGTCGCGCTTTCAGCTCAGTGTCTAGAGATCGCGCCGCAGCGCGTAAAAAGAAACATCTACACCTTACGCGCAAATACCGCCTTCAAGTACTCCGTCTCAGGGATTGCCGGATGAATCGGATGATCTGGCCCCTGAGCACCCTGCTCAACCACACGTATACCGCAACCGGCGCGCACCGCCGCCTGTTGCATTGCTGTCATCAAATCTGTGCGAGACAGATGCATCGAGCACGATGCGGACACTAATAAACCGCCGGATTGCAATAACTGCAAGCCCAACTCGTTGATACGACGATAAGCGGCTATGCCTTTTTTGAGATCCTTTTTCCGCTGGATAAAAGCCGGCGGGTCGAGAATCACCACCTCAAATCGACGGCCTTGCGCAACCATCGCCGCCATAGCCTCAGGCGCAGAACCACGGCGAGTCGTGACGCGGGACTCCACCTGATTCAGACGGGCGTTAGCATCAACACCTTCCAACGCCTGCGCCGAGCTATCCAGACAGCATACCTGAGCTGCGCCAAAGGCAGCAGCCTGAATGCCCCATCCGCCAATATAACTGTATACATCCAGTACGCTTTTGTTTTTTACCCAGCTCGCTAGGCGCGACCTAGACATGCGATGGTCGTAAAACCAACCCGTCTTTTGGCCATCAAAGACTGGCGCCAAAAATTGCACACCATTTTCCTCTAAGGCAACGTGCTGAGGCACTTCGCCATAAACGACCGCACTGTCCGTGGCAAGCCCCTGCTCCCGGCGATTGCGACTGTCAGCGCGCAATAAAATGCCCCGCGGTTTTAGTGTCGCAACAATCGCCGCAATTAAGGGCTCGCAATAGCGCTCCAAACCGCCATTGTTCAGCTGCATCACCAAATAGTCACCAAAACGATCTATCACCAACCCCGGCAGGGTATCGCTGTCGCCATAAACCAGCCGGTAAAAAGGTTTTTCAAAAACTGCCTGCCGCATGGCCAGAGCCGCCTCCAATCTCAACGTAAAGAACGCGGTGTCCATAGCGCATTGCTCACCGGGGGCGTACAGCCTCGCGCAAATAAGCGAGCCGGGCTCCATATAGGCACTGCCGAGCAGCCTGTCGTTAGTATTTCTGACCATCACTAAATCACCGGCAGAAAAATCACTCAGAGGTGAGCGCTGACTATCAACTTCATTAGAATAGATCCAAAGATGACCGCCACGCACGCGATGATCGGCGCCTTTACGCAGGAAAAGATTAATCACAAAAGATTCCGATCGAGGCTTGAATGCCTATTCGTCTTCACATTGCTGCTGATAACCCTCAGCAGACAATAATGCATCGAGCTCACTGGTGTCAGCAGGCTGCAGCTTATAAAACCAGCCGCCATTGTAGGGATCGGCGTTGACGGTCTCGGGCTCATCTTCAAGCATCGCATTGATAGCGATCACCTCACCGCCGACCGGCGCATAGACATCCGACGCCGCCTTAACCGACTCCACCACGCCAGCATCATCCGCCGCCGCAAAAACAGTTCCCACCTCCGGTAACTCTACAAATACAACATCACCCAGGGCTTCTTGGGCGTGATCGGTGATGCCGACCGTGACCGTGCCGTCCTCTTCACGCCGCGCCCACTCGTGCGTAATCGCGTATCTGAGTTCATTTGGTGTCTGGCTCATAGCGTTTCCTCTAAAAATATGTCCCCGAACTCAACGTTAGGCGCAACCGTGAGCGATGCCATTATGGCGCTTTTAGGTCGATCAGTTTAACGGCCCGGTGATGAAAAACAACGCCCCTGAACAGCGGAGGACTCACTTCAGGCCCATGGCATGACGCAGTAGCCGCCGCTTCAGTGGCTGTATTTGACCCACGACCCGCATACCGGCGTTGCGCAACCAGCGTAATGGCAATGACTGCTGCTCAAACAGACGTTTGAAACTGTCCATGGCTGTCATCATCATTAAATTCTCACCCTTGCGACGGCGCTGATAGCGGCGCAGCAGCTCCAACTGTCCTGGACTGACACCGCGAGCGTGGCCGGCTAAAATTTCCTCGGCCAAAACAGCAATATCCTGTAGCCCAAGGTTAATCCCCTGCCCAGCCAGTGGGTGAATCGTGTGTGCCGCATCTGCCACCAGCGCGACTCCCGGTTGCACATAGTCGACCGCATGACGCTGGCGCAGCGGAAATGCAAAGCGCTTAGTGCTGTCTAGCACTGCGCCAACGCGCCCTTCGATCGCTCGCTCGAGCGCGACGCAAAAAGCCTGATCCTCCAGCGCTAGCAAATCAGCAACGAGATGTTCCTGCAATGACCACACAATAGAACAATAGTGACGTCCGTCCTCACTGGGCAGTGGCAGAAATGCCAGCGGCCCAGTGGGTAAAAAGCGTTGCCAAGCGGTATTTTCGTGCGAGTGGGCAACTTCTACTGTAGCGACAATAGCGTGATGTCCGTAATCCCACTCCCGACTTTCGAACGCCATCATCGTTCTCACGGGGGACAGCGCTCCGTCGGCTGCCACCAATAAATCGGCTTCAAGCGCTCCGCCATCCTCCAGCGCTAACAACATACGGGAGGAGCTCAGTCGGGTGCAGGTGCGCAGCGCGACAGGATGCAACAGGCTAATGTCTGTGGCGGCCTCAACCTTGGCAAGTAAAGCACGCGTGATCGCGCGATTTTCCACGATGTGACCAAGCTCCGGCAGTTTAACCTCGGCACAGTCAAACTCGATTTCTCCGGTTCCCTCGGCATCCCATACAGTCATATGGTGGTAAGCACAGTAACGATAGTCAACGATCGACTGCCAGGCCCCCAGCTGCTCCAATAACGCGCGCGAACGCGGCGTCAACGCACTCACGCGCGGATCGAAATTTGGCAGGCTACAGCCGGTTGGTAATGAGCCACTGTCTAGCGGTTGCGCCTCAATCAGTGCAATCGACAAGCCCTCACCGCTGAGCGCAATCGCCAGAGAGGAACCGGCGATGCCGGCGCCGACGATCGCAATGTCAAATTGTCGGATCTCAGCCACTCACTTAAGTCCCACTACCCATGCCTGCTGCATAACGGACAAACTCGCGTTTGAGGCTAGGCATGATATCGAGCCCCGCTAACGCCAGGTCTCGCCCTAGACCTAGCATAGGGTCACCATGCATGAAAAGAGCGGGGATACGATCACTGAATTGTATGGTTCTGTCCTGGTCAGGTTGTTGCCGCCGCTGGTACCGCTGCAGCATCTTCAGATCACCCGGCGCCTGTCCGGCGACGATACCTTGACCCAGCACGCGACCCAGTTCGGCCACATCCCGCAGCGCCAGATTGAAACCTTGCCCAGCCACAGGGTGGAGCGCATGAGCAGCATTCCCCATGACGACTATGCCCTGGCGCACCTGCTCACTGGACTGCACTAGCGATAAAGGATACTCATGCCGCTCGCCCACTTTTATGAGGCGACCCAGCCGATAGCCAAAGCGCTCCTGCAGAACGTTCAAAAATTCTGTTTTACTACAGTCCCGCAAATGTCGAGCTTGCACGGCAGGTAACGTCCAGACAAGCGCACTGCGATTCTCTGAGCCGCCTGCCTTGAGCAAAGGCAACAACGCCAGGGGTCCAGTATCGGTAAAACGCTCGTAGGCACAACCACCGTGTGACTCCGCGGATGCGATATTCGCCACCAATGCATGTTGCCGATAAGGTTTCTCATTAACGGTGATACCCAGCTGATCGCGCAACCGCGAATGAGCCCCATCTGCGACCAATAATAGGCCTGCACTGAAACGGCTATGCGGCCCCTCACCCTCCAGCTGCAGCGCAACACCCTTTCCCTCCGGTCTGGCTCCAACGACCTTTGCCGGACAACGGACTTCCACCCGACCCTGACGGTATAACTGCTGAATTAGCGCGTTGCCGAGCCAGGCATTCTCCACCACATACCCCAAAGCGGGCCAATGGTAATCGCTGGCCTGTAAAAGAGTGCTGCCAAACCGACCACGACTAGAGACATGAATGCTTTCAATAGCGCACAGCCATTGGCGCAAATCTTCCCATACACCCATCGCCTCATAAATTTGACGCGAGCTGTAGCTCAAAGCTGTAGAACGCGCATCAAATGCCGGATGATAATCCGGCACGCCACCGTCTAGCGCTGCGGGAATCGGCACGCCCTCTACTAACAAAATAGTCGTCGCTGCCGGCAACACAGCGCCCAACTGGAGCGCAAGGCTGACGCCCACCATGCCGCCACCGGCAATAACAATGTCGAAATCATCAGACATAGATTAAACGGCCATCAGGGCCTCTATCTCCTCTATCGTTTTCGGTACGCCCGACGTGATAACGTCGCAACCCTCTTCAGTCACCACCACATCATCCTCTATTCGGATTCCTATGCCGCGCCACTTCTTTGCCACGTTGGTGTTGCTAGGGGAGACATAAAGACCTGGCTCCACCGTCATAACCATGCCGGGCTCCAGTACGCGCCACTCATCGCCCAGCCGATAGTCACCAACATCATGCACATCCAGCCCCAGCCAGTGTCCTACACGGTGCATATAAAAGTCGCGGTAAGCGTCGCGCTTGATCAAGCTTGCAACACTGCCTTTGAGCAACCCAAGACTCACCAAACCCTGAGTTAACACCTTCACGCTAGCGTCATGTGGCTGGTTCCAGTGATTTCCCGGCCTTATTTCAGCAATAGCCGCCAACTGCGCACGCAGCACTAGCTCGTAAAGCGCGCGCTGTTCAGCACTGAATCGACCATTGACAGGAAAAGTGCGGGTCACGTCGGAGGCATAATATTCCAGCTCACAACCCGCGTCGATTAATACTAGGTCGCCATCACGCATCTTGTCGCTGTTTTCGATGTAATGCAGGACACATCCGTTGCGGCCACTGCCAACAATACTGGGGTAGGCAGGACATCGGGCACCGGAAGTCGCGAATTCATGTTGTATCTCTGCCTCTAACTGATACTCGTAAAGGCCACCTCGGCAGACCTGCATGGCGCGACGATGTGCGCATGCAGTAATATCCGCAGCCTTGCGCATAAGACGCAACTCGGCGGCGCTCTTATATAACCGCAGTTCATGCACCATATGATCCAGATCAGTAAATTCTCCAGGGGGAACCGCACCGGTAGATTCCTTACTCCGAATCCTACTCACCCAACCCATAATCTTGCCATCGAATTCGGCGCTACGCCCCATAGAGTAATAAACGCGCTCTCGCCCTTCAACCAGACCGGGGAGAATCTCGTCGATATCTCCGATGGGAAAGGCATCATCTGCACCGTATTTTTCGCACACTCCCTCTGGTCCGCTACGATAGCCATGCCAGAGCTCCAAAGCGGGGTCCCGCTCTCGGCAAAAGACCACAAACTGACCATGTCGGCGGCCAGGCAATAACACTACCACCGCATCTGGCTCTACGAACCCTGACAAATAAAAGAAATCACTGTCCTGACGGAAAGGAAACAGCGTATCTCGACTGCGCACCTGTTCATCGGCCGAGGGAATGATCGCAATGCTATTGGGATCCATTAAAGCGATGAGGTTTTTTCGTCGACGCGAAAACTCAGTCTTACTAATGCTCATAGCATCATTCGTCCGCACCACCGCGGCCATTAAATAGGGATGAAGAGACTACCATAGCTAGTGTAGGAGTCGTCCTGTTTCAGACGACACCTCTGTGTCCTCGGTCGTCGCCAGACTGTCTAGAAACACATTGACCACCGCCGCCCGCAAATACTCCACAAGCTCTATGTAGCTATCCTCTGCATCTTCCTCGCTCTCATCGTCAGCATGCGCCTGCGCCATAGCAGCAACATCTTTGAGTACCTCCCCGGTATCTTGAGAAAGCGCGGCTGCTGTTGCCTCGTCCCCAGCGATAACATAGGCAAAGCCTGACATAAATCCATCGCACCAGCTCGCCAGAGCCGACGTTCTCAGACCGATTTCTTCATCATCATCGGGCAGCAATGGGAGAAACGTGAACTCCTCATCTTTCAACGCCACTTCTGTAACGGTGTAAAGCTGCATGATGCGACTCGCCAGTTCTCCGTGCATGACAATATCGAGTGCCTGAGACAGAGCGTCAAGACCGTACTCCGCCTCGGTCGGCGCGCCTGCGCACAGCACCCCGCAGAGGCAGCCGTGCAGCTGGGAGGGCGACACCAACATTCCCTGATCGACTAGGTGATCGGCAAACTCATCGAAGTCAAAAACACCGACTTCCTCGGCTAGATCTTCATGCATACGATAATCTCCGTGGGAGGCTGCATCGGGCTCTGTGCAGAGGCGCTTCCGTTATTAACTGTAAAAGAGTTGGCAGGCTATTGATATGTATAGATTTTGTGCCGTTGACCTCGATGCCAAGCATCATTATAGTGGGATTCCGATAATATTCGTATCAGTATACCTGCATGCCTGTAAATCCACTCAAAGAGCTTGAAAATAAAATCGACGAACTCATCGCCTTATGCGAGGCGTTAAATCGTGAAAATAGTGCGCTCAAGTTAGAAGTTGCTGGCTGGGATGATGAACGCAAAGATCTTATCGATAAAAATGAACTGGCCCGCTCCAAAGTAGAAACCATGATAGATCGCCTGCGCGCAATGGAGTAACAAGTGTGAACACACCCAACACCATGACCGTTAAGATTCTCGATAAAGACTACCAGGTGACATGCCCCGAAGAGCAGGAAGCCGAGCTGCTGGTCTCTGCCAAATATCTGGACAAGCAGATGCGCGGCATTCGTGAAACAGGAAAGGTTGTCGGGCTGGAGCGGATCGCAGTAATGGCTGCGCTGAACATCAGTCATGAATTGCTGCAACCTAGCAATGAAGCGGGTATAGAAAATACTGCGGGTGACTCTATTAAGCGCCTCAGCAGCAAGCTGGACAGTGCGCTACAGGAGCTGCGGCAACTCAAAATCGGCTAACGCGCGAACACCGATCCATTGATTTATAAATTATGTGCGGTGGATTGATAAAATTTCGGATATAATGGTGTTGGTTTCCTAGCTTATTCGCCAGACTTTCAGTCCTCGAGCCGATATAGTGTACCCGGAGGCTTCTCGTTACTGTTGGTGTGCATGTCCGGTTTCGACCGGAAAGCCTTTTTCAGTGCAGGGGTCACCACCTTGAACCGTCGGGTTCAAGGGCAGTTCTGTCAGCGGTAAGCCGGGAATCTTTTTTTGCTATGGCAGATATTCAGCGCAAAAAAATCCATCTTCGCAGCGCTTTACGTCAGCGCCGAAATACGCTACTTCCTACCCAGCAACTTGTCGCTGCGCAAGCCGTAATTAACGCGATCGTGGCGCTTCCGAATTGGGAAAGCGCTCAAAGTATTGCCCTATATCTGGCGGCAGATGGGGAAATCAGTACCTGCGCCTTGGAAGCACTAGCGCGAGGAATACCCAAAAAACTTTTTTTACCCCGTATTACTGCTGCCAATGGTCTCTGCTTCACACGGTGGCATGCAGACGCGTTTCTTTTGCCCAACCGTTATAACATTCCGGAACCAGCGGAGAGCGAAGTTCACTGCCCGGTATCAGACTTGGACATTATTTTTATCCCTACTGTTGGGTGGGATCAGTACGGCGGCCGCCTGGGCATGGGCGGAGGCTTCTACGATCGCACGCTATCAGGTATTTCTGGCCCATTACTGGTTGGGCTGGCCCATGAAAATCAGCGAGTAGCAGAAATTCCATTAGAAACCTGGGATATCGTACTGGACTATGTGGCAACCGATATCGGTTTATATCGCTGTCAAACGCGTTCCCGGTGTTAGTCACACTCCGGCGCAAAAGAGGGTCCTAAGGTATTATGAAGCGGCGTTTTCGGCCTGACTACTTCCAAGATAGAGCTTATAGGCCTGATTATTTGTTTCTTCACAGTACTTGAAATTAATCTGATCCAATACCTGCTCGAACTGTTTCCGCTCGGATTTGCGCACCTGAACCCCAACAAAGATTCGGCCATAGGCGGCGCCATGATTGCGGTAATGAAACATGGAAATATTCCAGGCGGGGCCCAGCCCCGATAGAAATTTGAGCAGAGCACCGGGACGCTCTGGAAATTCGACACGATATACCCGCTCATCTTGCAATTGAACCGCCGCATGTCCTCCAACCATATGGCGGACATGCAACTTGGCGACTTCGTTATCGGTCATATCCTCGGCGGTGTAACCGCGCTCCTGCAGATCGGCCAACAACGCAGCCAAATCGTCGCCTCCTGGAATAATTGAAAGACCAACAAAAACCTGAGCGGCGTTCACATCAGCATAGCGATAATTAAACTCGGTGATACTGCGGCGGCCCAATGCGCTGCAAAACTTTTTAAAGCTACCGGGGCGTTCAGGCACAGTGACGCTGATTATGGCCTCCCTCTGCTCGCCAATTTCTGTGCGCTCGGAGATATAGCGCAAACGGTCGAAGTTGGTATTGGCGCCACTGACAATGGCCAATAAATCCTGTCCCTCCACGCCCGTTCGATGTACATACTTCTTTAGGCCCGCCAGAGCTAACGCGCCAGCAGGCTCTGCGATACTGCGGGTATCTTCAAAAATATCTTTAATTGCCGCGCACATTTCATCGGTAGATACAGTGATAACCTCATCTACCGTTTTGCGGATGATGCGAAAGGGCTCCTTTCCAATCTGCGCCACAGCACAGCCATCGGCGAATAAACCTACTTCAGCAAGCGTATCCCTGCGCCCACGCGATAGCGCCAGCTGCAAACAGGCGGCATCCTCTGGCTCGACACCAATCATTCGGGTCTGTGGCCATACTGACTTCACATAGGCAGAAACACCGGCAAGCAGTCCTCCCCCGCCCACTGGCACGAACAGAGCGTCCAGCGGGTTGTCGCGTTGGCGCACAACCTCCATGCCCACTGTGCCTTGACCTGCAATCACATCAGGGTCATCAAACGGATGCACATACGTCATACCCTTCGTCTGCATAAGCTCTTGGGCCTGCAATGCGGCTTCATCATAGGAGTCACCATGCAGCAGGACCCGAGCGCCAAGACGACGTACGGCATCTACTTTTATCTGTGGGGTAGTGCGCGGCATAATAATAGTCGCCTTCATACGCAACTTCTTTGCCGCCATTGCAACGCCCTGAGCATGGTTTCCTGCCGAAGCGGCAATCACTCCGCGGCTGCGCTGCTCTGCGCTCAGCCGGCTCATTTTGCAGTACGCACCGCGTAATTTGAACGAAAAAATGGGCTGTAAATCTTCACGTTTAAGCAACACTCGGTTGCCCAGCCGGCGTGACATCAAATCCGCTTCATGAATCGGTGTTTCGCGGGCGACATCATAAACCTGCGCATCGAGAATACGTTTGACGTAGGACTGTGGCATGAGGCATTCACTTCCAGTGGCGCTAGGCGGGTTAATCATCTTAATTGACCGGGCTCAGCATTTCAGCCGAAACCTCGGTAATGATTGCTGACTCTTTTCGTGATGCTAGCAGTGGGGTACTCTATAATGCGAGACGCGGTGCGCCATTAGGTCCAAGGAGACAATATGACTCAGGATGAATTGAAACAAGCCGTGGCAGAGGCAGCACTTTTTTATATTCAGCCCAGACTCGAAAACGAAACGGTCTTGGGTATCGGCACGGGCTCAACCGCCAACCTCTTCATCGATGCTCTCGCCAGGATCAAGGGCCAAATCAATGGCACCGTTGCCAGCTCTGAGGCCTCAGCACAGCGTCTAAAGAGCCACGGTATCCCGGTGTATGAACTTAATACCGTCAACCAAGTGGATTTTTATATAGATGGGGCGGATGAGTGCAACCGTGCACTGCAACTGATCAAGGGTGGCGGAGCCGCGCTAACCCGTGAAAAAATCGTGGCGGCAGTGGCGCGGGAATTTATTTGTATTGCCGATGAAAGCAAGCTGGTACACACACTCGGAGAGTTTCCACTCCCGGTGGAAGTCATCCCCATGGCCCGCAGTCACGTAGCGCGGGAACTGGTCAAGCTTGGCGGCGACCCGATCTACCGCGAAGGCGTAGTCACTGATAACGGCAATGTGATTCTTGACGTATACAATTTTTCTATTGCACAGCCGCTAACAACAGAAGGGCACATTAACAATATTACCGGCGTCGTTACTAATGGGCTGTTTGCGCTCAGGCCTGCCGATGTGCTTTTTCTTGGCACAAACGAAGGTGTAAAGGCGCTCTATCCTGAATAAATTGCCGCTTTGCTGCAGCTCTGAAGAAAGTCACTCGACACGATCAAATATCAAATATCTTTCCGGGATTCATAATACCATGCGGATCGAATGCCTTCTTAATCGCGCGCATAATGGAGACTTCAAGCTCTGAACGACTGTAGTGCAAGTAGTCTTTCTTCAACAACCCGACGCCATGCTCCGCAGAAATACTGCCACCATAACGCTGCACGATATCGAACACCCACTTGCTGACTTCTGCGCAGCGCTGTTGAAAGTCTTCCATCGGTAAATTGTCAGGCTTGAGCACATTCAGGTGCACATTACCGTCACCGATATGACCAAACCAAATGATCTCGAACTGCGGATAGTTTTCACTAACCACGGCCTCCACCGCCGCAAGAAATGCCGGGACACGAGAGATCACCGTGGATATATCATTTTTGTAAGGCGTCCAGCGCGAAATCGTTTCAGAAATATCCTCCCGAAGACGCCACAGGGACTCTGCCTGAGCAAGGCTTTGGCTTACCACACCGTCTTGAACCCAACCCTGCTCCACGCAATGCTCGAACAGGGCCATTGCCTGCTCCATGACCTTTTCATCGCGCTGTTCAAATTCCAGCAGGGCGTAAAACGCTGTCGGTGTTTCAAAAGGGCGCTGCAGGCCCTGATGCTCGACGACTTTCTGCAACGCGAGTTCAGAAAAAAACTCGAACGCACTCAGTTCAATGCTGTCCTGATACACGCGCAGTACGTGCATTATGGATGTCATATCAGGAGCACCCAGCACCAACACCGCCGACTCCTGCGGAAGCGTTGTTAAACGCATAGTCGCCTCCACCACCACCCCCAGAGTGCCCTCGGCGCCAATCACCAATTGCCTAAGGTCATACCCGGCATTATTTTTTACCAGGCCACGGTTGAGGTCGAGCAATTCACCGGCACCGTTAACGACCTTCAAGCCAGCTACCCAATCGCGAGTCATGCCGTGACGAATAACCTTGATGCCACCGGCATTAGTGGAAACGTTGCCGCCGATTTGACTCGAACCACTGGATGCGAAATCAACCGGATAAAACAACCCATGCTCCATCGCATGCGCCTGCAGCTGCTCCGTCACTACGCCAGCACCGCAACGCACAGTGCGGTCGATTGAACTAAAATCTTCTATGGCGTTGAGTCGGTCCAAAGCCAGCACCAATTCCCCATTACAGGCAACAGCACCAGCGCTAAGGCCCGTGCGCCCACCAGAGGGCACAATCGCCAGGCCCTCACGAACCGCAAGACGCACAATGTCTTGCACCTGTTCGATACTCCCGGGCAGCACTACTGCTACCGGATTAGGGGTATACACCCGGGTCCAGTCGCAACCATAACGCTGTAGGTCATCAATGTCGGTCAATACTCTATCTGGGCCGACTATATTCGTTAAAGCAGTCAGGACAATGCTGTCGATTGCGGTCAAGGTTATTGCCTCCGGTGTTTTCCACAGATCGTTGGTTCAGGCGGCGCGTATGATACCATATGCGCGTTTTTTTGCCGCAGCGGCACGCTTATCGGACCGCTCAGCGAGCAACCTCCAAAGGACTCGAAAACCATGGCGCAGCAATCCCTCGAAAAAAGCAAAATAAAATTCTTGCTGCTTGAGGGGGTACACCCTTCGGCACGTGCAACCTTGCAACAATCTGGTTATAACAATATTGAAGAGCATAAAAAAGCATTGCCTTTGGCAGAACTCAAAATCGCTATCGCCAATGCTCACTTCGTGGGAATTCGCTCTCGGACACAACTCACCCAGGAAGTGTTCGACGCTGCCGAGAAACTCGTGGCCGTAGGCTGTTTTTGTATAGGCACTAACCAGGTTGAGCTCGACGCCGCTACCCACCGCGGAATTACCGTGTTCAACGCGCCCTTTTCCAACACCCGCAGCGTCGCCGAGCTGGTACTTGCCGAAGCGATTCTTCTGCTACGTGGCGTGCCGAGCAAGAATGCGGCGGCCCACCGCGGCGAGTGGCAGAAAACGGCCGTCAACGCCTTTGAAATCCGTGGGAAAAGACTGGGCATTATCGGGTATGGCAACATTGGCATGCAGCTGGGCGTGATCGCCGAAGGGCTGGGCATGCAGGTACAGTTTTATGACACAAGCAATAAATTACCCTTGGGTAATGCCCGGCAGCTGCCCAGCCTCAATCAGCTGCTGGCCAGCTCCGACGTCGTAAGCCTGCATGTGCCTGAAAGTCCTTCCACACAAAATCTGATCGGAGCGGCGCAGCTGGCACAGATGCCTGCCGGCAGCGTCCTGATCAATGCCTCACGCGGCACTGTGGTTGATATCGACGCGCTGGCTGATGCGCTACAAAGCGGCGCTTTGAGCGGTGCCGGCATCGACGTGTTCCCGGTTGAGCCGCGCTCTAACGATGATGAGTTCATCTCCTCTCTGCGCCGCTTCGATAACACTTTTCTCACCCCGCATATAGGCGGCAGCACCATTGAAGCGCAGGAAAATATTGGCATGGAGGTGGCGGAAAAGCTGGCGCGTTACAGTGATACCGGCACGACAACATCTTCTATCAATTTTCCGGAAGTGGCTCTGCCGGAACACGCAGGGTGCCACCGCCTATTACACATCCACCGCAATGTACCAGGCGTTCTGAGCGCGATTAATAGCGTGTTCTCAGAGAACCGGATCAATGTATCAGCCCAGTTCCTGCAAACCAATGATAAGGTCGGCTACGTGGTGATCGACATTAATGCCGAGTACAGCGATATGGCCCTTAAAAAGTTAGCCGCCATCGACGGCACGATTCGCAGTCGCGTGTTGTTTTAATCTTAGGCTGTATGCCTTGCCCGAGCGCCAAAAATGCTTCATTTATAAGGGCAATTTGTGTTGATCGGTATTTTTTCGCCCTATCGATTGTTGCCGCCCATATCGTCACGGGGATAAATTGAAACAAGGCTTGGCTGTCATTTGCCTTAGCTTATCAGAGTCGTTTTTAACATAACTCAAACTTAGTCAAGGTAACCATGTATCAAAAAGAGCAATTCCAACTCAGTGTGCTGTCAGCGGCCATTGCTTCAACGCTCATTTCGGGCTACGCAACAGCGCAGGACTCGATGCTTGAGGAAGTGATCGTAACGGCCACACGCCGTTCGGCATCACTGCAAGATATCCCAATCAACATCACTTCTTTGAGCGGCAAAACCATTGAACGTGACCGTCTTACCGATTTGGTCGATATCGCCCGCATGGTGCCGGGCATGACGGTAGTCGACCAAGGGCCACGCGACAGCAATACGCTAACAGTGCGTGGCTTGAACGTGAGTTCTATCTCAGCTAACGATGGCTCCAACAATGGTGGCAACACCGTTGGCACTTACATCGGCGAAATTCCGCTATACATCGATTTCAAACTGAACGACATGAACCGAGTGGAGATCCTAATGGGCCCGCAGGGCACGCTCTATGGTGCCGGCACCATGGGCGGCGCCCTACTCTACATGCCAAATCGACCACAAGCCGATAACCTGGCCTACCAAGTGCGTGGCGACATCTACGACCTCAGCCAGTCAAGCGATATGGGGTACGAGGGCGGAGGCACCATCAATGTGCCCATTATTAAAGACACATTGGCTTTGCGCGCCTCCGTGGACTATCTCAATGACCCTGGCTTTATTGATTACAACTACCTCGTGCGTGAGGCGGGCGCCTCCAACCCGCAACCCAATTTTAGTGATCCGGCTGATGTGAACGCTAATTTGACACGAGAAGAAGATGCCAATACAGAGGAAACTTGGTCCGGACGCGCTGCATTGCGCTACACCGACGACCAGTTGGATGGCACGCTCTCCTACTTCTATCAAGATCAGGATATCGGTGCTCGCCAGGTCAACCACCAAGCAGCGTTTGGCACTGGCGAGTATGAGTCCGCACATCGCTTTCTGGAACCCAATAGTCGTAAGAACGAATTGTTCGCATTAGAAGTGGTCATGGATCTCGGGTTTGCCGCGCTGACCTCCGCCACGGGCTATTCAGAATACACCGAAAAGGGCCAGCGGGATCAAACCGACCTGTTGCTCACGTTTGAATATGGCTATGAGTTGTTTCCCAGTTTCTCGGCTTATACTCGCGAAGATGCGGATGAAGACACCTTGACGCAGGAGCTGCGACTGGTGTCGACTAGCGACGGCCCTTTCAGCTGGATTATAGGGGGGTTCTACTATGACTATAAGTCGCGTTCGCTGAGCCAGGAATTCACCCCCGGATTTGACCAATTTGCAGTAGATGCGTTGGGTGGCGTGCAGTTGCGTCCCGATTCGCTGGAGTACTTCGAAGAGCTTCGTGGCGACCAAAAGGAAACCGCAGCCTTTGGCGAACTTGGCTACGACATTACCGACGCCTGGCAGGTGACGGTGGGCGCCCGTTGGTTCAAATATGAAAGTGAGGTTACTACGGGTTTTGCGCTGCCATTATTGGATACCGTTTTTGATGGCGCCTCGCAGGACTCAATCAATGTCAACTCAGAATCCAATGACGTCGATGACGATGACATTATTTACAAGTTCAACACGTCCTATAGCTTCAGTGATGACATCATGGCCTATCTGACGGTCAGTGAGGGCTACAGACTGGGGGGTTTAAACTCAGTGCCGCCATGCCTTCAACCGCTGGAGCCGGGACAAAATGTGTGTGCCCTGCCAGATGAGACCTCGTATGAGCCCGATAAAACCACGAACTATGAACTTGGCGTGCATTCGCAATTTGGCGATTCTTTGCTCCTCAACGGCTCGGTGTATTACATCGAATGGGATGAGGTGCAACTGGACTCTATAACCCAGAATGGTGACATACCGATTTTGTCTAATGGGGGCGCTGCGCAAAGCACCGGCATTGAGCTATCAACCCAATACTTTATCATGGCAAACGTATCGCTCAGTGGCGCATTTGCCTGGACCGATGCCAAGCTGACTCAAGATGTAGATAACCTGTTTTCGCCTGGTGTGGGCGCTTTTGATGGCGATCGACTACCGGGCACTCCACAATATCAAGCTTATGTCGCGGCGCACTATGAAATACCGCTCAGCGATGGATCAGATTTGGCTTTCGACTGGTCGATGTCCTACCAGAGCGACGTGCTTACTAAAGTTGGCGAACGAGATTTTGGACAAAGCCTGCCCAGCTTTTACTTGAACAACGTGTCCGCAACCTGGCTGAATGATGCCTGGAGAGTGTCTCTTTATGCTGACAACGTGTTTGATGAGTACGCACAAACAGGTGTTCGCGCGGATACCAGCTTCATCGGTGAATCAGGCCTCTTCACTATGCGGCGCTACTACGCAAACATGGTGCGCCCGCGACAGGTTGGCCTTAAGTTTATCTATAACTTTGAGGGTTAAAGGCACAGCACTGCAAATGCAGGGCGCTACGGCGTCTTTTTCCACGCCATGACGACTGACGAAAAAGCCATCGCCAAGGATCA
>ENA-OSJC01001550-OSJC01001550.1-marine-metagenome-genome-assembly--contig:-NODE-1550-length-18690-cov-5.521786_pt1 | contig 18690 bp, 12 predicted proteins | sample MGYA00237885_ERZ534234 | MGnify/ENA primary metagenome ERZ534234 (study PRJEB26413, sample SAMN06343907) | marine metagenome | isolation source: coastal waters | place: Atlantic Ocean: West Antarctic... | reverse complement strand
TGTTGCTACCGATGAGTTGAAAGAGGACGGTGTGTGGTCGGTGCAGGAAGCAGATGCTGCCGAGTATCGAACCCGTATAGTGGTGAGGCGGCCTATTGATCCTGAGAAATTTAATGGCACAGTGGTAGTGGAATGGTTCAATGTGTCAGGTGGTTTAGACGCTGCCCCTGATTTTCTGGCGCTGCACACAGAGTTCGAGCGAGAAGGCTATGTTTGGGTAGGGGTGTCGGCACAATCTGTAGGGGTTGAGGGCGGAGGAGGTGCTTTCGATATCTCGTTAAAGATTGTTGATTCAGTGCGCTACGGGACGTTGAATCACCCTGGAGACAGCTTTTCCTACGATATTTTTTCACAGGCAGCCCAAGCGGTGTTAAGACCGCAGGGTATCGATCCGCTCGAGGGTCTCAGTGTCGAGCGTATACTGGCTGTGGGTCAATCCCAGTCGGCGTTTAGGCTGGTGACCTATTTTAACGCGGTCAATCCTATGATAGATCTCTTTGATGGCTTTATTATACACAGCCGCTCCGGAGGAGGAGCCAGTATCTCGCAGGAGCCGCAGGCGAGTGTGCCTGTCCCTACAGTGGTTTTGATCCGTACCGACACAGACGAGCCTGTCATCACACTCCAGAGCGAGACCGATGTGTTCCAGCTTAATTCTGTCACTTCAAGGCAGAGCGACTCCACCAATACGCGTATCTGGGAGGTGGCTGGCACTGCTCATTCGGATATCTACACGACGCTGAAGTCACCCGAAGACATAGGTACTGAACCACTAATTGCCGATATAATTTCAGAGGCAGAAGTGCGCCCGCCATTTATCACCTGCAGTATTCCTGCCAACGACGGACCGATGCATTTTGTGGCCAAGGCTGCTCTTCACGCACTCGATCGTTGGGTGCGTGACGGTGAGCCAGCGCCTTCGGCACCTTTTCTATCTATTGATGAGGTAGAAAATACGTTTATTTATGATGAACTGGGGAATGTTGAAGGTGGGGTTAGAAGCACTCACGTAGAGGTTCCCGTGGCAATACTTCATGGAGAGGGGCAGCCTCGTGGAGACAGTTTCTGCAATCTATTTGGCACAACAGAACTCTTTGATAGTGCCCAGATGGCCGTCCTGTACCCAGACAAACAGGCTTATATTGACGCAATGGAGGCGGCGAGTCAGCAAGCAGTGTCTGAAGGGTTTCTGCTAGAAAAGGATGCAAGGCTGATTAGGGCTCGATCTGTCACCTCGGATATAGCCGTATATTGAAGCAAGAGTATCAAGGGGCACGGTGCCGCACGAAGTGCGCGGGACTTATTGACCATAGCGACGCGTTGACTGCGCCGGAGTTAGTGAAAGTCCGGTGACGGGCGCCCTCGAATGGAGGAATTAGGCGATGGCCTGCGACAGGGATTACCTGTAGCCCAAGGCCTCGGCGCATCAAAGCCCTGTAGTACCATATTCAGCGATAATTGCATTATCAATAGCAGTTTGCTCGGCGTCTGCGTCTACTTCTCTACAATGACCCTGGTCCCAGTTGGCGTATCCCGCGTAATCGGCATCGCCTACTTTGGTAAGTGAATCCCACACGAGTAAGCAAAGCTCTATGTTCGACAAGAAGGGCGAACGTTTTGCTTCGTCAAGAATGCTTGCCATGGTCGCTCGATCCTTCGATACGCGAAGCGCATCACCAACATCTAGGTGTACGAACTTTCGATCCGCTGGGGAGAAATTCGGCCAATCTATTGGTAGCTGCGGCGCCCCTGTTCTCGCAAATTCAGCCCATGCGGACATCATCAGATCTTGCATCTGATCACGCGACTCACCCTTGGGATAAACATAGCTTGATATTGGGCCGTAGGTGTAAGTTCCCGTTATGAAAGCGATGTCGATGGCGTGCGCGGCGCCAATAAGATGGGGAAAGTCAGCAAAAAAAGAGTTCTCCTGATCATCCCAGTCGAAACGGTACGCGTAAAGTGCGGGATATCCTGCAGCTTCCATCGCAGCGAGGGGCTCGTCAACCCCACGTATTTTCCATGCTTCGGAACGTATCCGTGTCCAGAACGCGTAAAGGTCAGGGTCTTTCAGGGTAATTCGGGGTGGCAGCCAGCGGGTCAGCATGTAATCGGCATTAACAAAGTAACGATGCCTGCTCATCCACAGGGTGACCTCGTCTCGGTTGGCACCCGCTATCACCGGCACATCTTTGGCATTGTTGCTGTCCGCCAGAGCCGCTAGCATACCTTGCTTGGAGATAACGATGCCATCGGCGGTCGTCAGCGGCACATCGCCTTGGTCGTTGAGCGCCAGGTAGTGCTCCATTAGTGTCTTGCCAGAGACACCATAGGCAGACTTTGTGGATACATCAGTGATCACGCCGGCATCGACCATCGATGCAAACAGTTGTGAGCTAGAGCGTCGTATTCTGGGGTAATCGTCGTCGGCATTGATCGCCTGTTCTACCGTGTTCGTTTTGAGGTAACCTGATTGGGAAATAGCCTTGTGGAACAATCCGTCGCTTAATGGACTGGCGAGCAGTGCGAACACATTGTGACCACCTGCTGACTCACCGAATATAGTGACATTGTTTGCATCACCGCCAAATTGACTAATATTTTTCTGCACCCAGCTTAGGGCCTCAATGATGTCGAGCGTCCCGAAGTTCGAACTTCGGTCGAGTCCTTCAGCCTGCTTTTGGACCACTGGATGACTAAACCAGCCAAAAGGTCCCAGACGATAGTTGATTGCGACAACAATCACCTGCTGCGATTCCACCAGGGTAGAAAAATCGTAGTAGCCTTTGAAGCCCGAAGTGTTGCCGCCTCCGTGGATCCAGAACATTACCGGCAGGGGTTTGCCTGTTCCGGCCCCGATAGGTGCCGTAATATCGAGATACAGACAATCTTCGGCACCCACTACGCCGTCACCCGGCACTCCACCTCCGTCCCAAGCGACCTGCAGGCATGCCACGTTGTCGCGCACGCCAATGTCTACCAATGGTGCCTTAACAGCCTTCGGAGCTCTCCAACGGAGTGCGTCAACGGGGGGCTGCGCGTAGGGGATATCTCGCCAAAATACGACATCTTCTGCGACCTTGGCGGCCACTGCTCCAGACGTCGTATGTACACGCCAAGCTTTAGACGAGGCTTCCGGATCGCCGCCACCCGTGCAGGCAGATACCAGTACCAGAGACAGTAGAAAAACAATACGGTTCATTATCACCTCAGGGCTTTCGTGCCAAATTTATTGTAGAAGCTGATAGTTCTGTGAAAGCTAAGCGATGGTGCCCCGTGTTTGCAGGTTATGCACCTCTGGTGCGCATTTGCCCATTAAGACTTCTCGGCTTTCTCTTTACGCAATTTGAGCAGCCACGAGCTTTGGTTTTTCTCTGCATCATAAAACACCGCTACTGTGAAGAAAAACATCAATATTAAGATGATATGTGCCGCTATACTCACTCCAAAGTAATAGATACTTCCTAAATATGCTGCGACGGCACCACTCCACATAAAAGCCAGAATGGTCATAATAAACATGCGGCTGGTTGGGTCAGGAATATGTCTAAGCGGATTTTTATTGGAGTCAAAAATGTACTTGTAGGCCTCGTAAATTCTCAGTCCGAGCTGCTTCATGATGGTAACTCCTATAAATGTGCATTATTGTACGCTAGGCAATTGCTAATAGATTAGTCAAAAGACGCTGGACTGACAATAAATTTCAGCCTTCGACCTGCGGTCTGTTAGAGGGCTCGCATTCGTGTAATTGCCGACAAATGGTATCAGATAATCGTGGTCGTAGAACATTAGACAGGGCTTTAAGGGCTTTAAGCGCAGTGAGGGCGGATTATGTGGGCAAACGGAGGGTGAACAAGGATGCGCTATGAATGATTTTCCATGGGTTAGTAGTGGCATAAAGTGGCTGCTGTTAGTGGCCTTGCTTCTATTCTGTCTGCTACTGGCTTGGGCATTCCAGTCGCGCAGTATGCCTGCTTTGCAAATTTGGCATACTACCAGTCTGCAAAGTGAATTTGACAGCGCAGATGCCACCATGGGCTATACGCTTGCAGAGTATTTAGAGCAAGAAGATCGGCTGTTTGAGGAATTAGAGAAAACGATAATTCTGCAGGTAGAGCCGACTAAACAGCTGACCTATGAACGCTACAAAAAAGGAGGGGTACAGAACCCTGCATGGCCCTCAAGAAACTGGAATCGAACCTACGAGATGGTCCCCGAGACGATCAAAGGCGGGGTTTTATTATTGCACGGACTGAGTGACTCTCCTTACAGCCTCCGTCGTCTTGCCCAAATTTTTTACCAGCGAGGCTTCTATGTCCTAGCCTTGCGGTTGCCTGGGCATGGCACCATACCAGCTGAACTGACTGAGGTGCGCTGGGAAGATTGGCGGGCAGCGAGTCGCATTGGTGCCAGACATGTGCGAAAACGCATTGGCGCCGAGCCGCCCTTTTTTATGACCGGGTTTTCCAACGGCGGTGCATTGACCATGATCTATGCGTTAGATGCGATGGTTAATGAGGATTTGCCAGAACCTGAGCAACTTTTTTTGTTTTCACCCGAGATCGGAATTTCTTCTTTTGCCAGCATTGCTAATTCGCAAAAGCTACTGAGTTTTATTCCGTATTTCGCCAAATTTAAGTGGCTGTCGATCCAGCCTGAATATGACCCGTTTAAATATAACTCATTTCCCAAAAATGCGGCGCAGGAAGCATGGGATTTGACGAATTTTCTCGATAAGCAGCTTACCGCTGCGCGTGCAGCGGGTCGTCTGAAATATTTTCCGGGTGTGCTGACTTTTTTGTCATGGCAGGATTCAACGGTACACACGTCCGACACTATACACAGGCTTTACAGCTATCTGGATAACAATGACAGCGAGCTGGTGATGTTCGATGTAAATCGCTTCGATTCGCTGGCACCCTTTATCCCAGTGGCGAACGTTTCGGCACTCTTGAAGCTCAAGGCTGATGCCAGTTTGCCTTATCGACTGACGGTGATCACCAACGTGTCGGGTAATTCACAGGACATGGCAGAAAAAACTAAGGCGCCTCACACCGCTAAAGTAGACACCCGACTACTCGATTTGAAGTGGCCGCAGGGCGTGTATTCTCTGTCGCATGTGGCGATTCCCTTCCCACCGGATGATCCTGTTTATGGTACGGTCCAGACAGTTGGGTCAGAGTATCGAGGTCTGCCACTAGGCGCGCTGAGTCCGCGTGGTGAGACTCGCTTACTAACTGCTCCCGTGGCTCAGCTTATGCGTTTACGCCACAATCCGTTCTTCAGCTATATCGAAGCTCGCGTTGATGAAGAAATCGCTGAATCATTTCATCATGGTGAATAACTTTTTGCATAAAAAAAGTTCAAAACCTTTAATCTATCTGTATCTTTTAAAAACCGCCCGAGTCATTGAGTGTGTGAATGGCTAAAATAGTGTCACCGATATCAATCACATCAATGTTCAAAAAACTGCAGTTACTCAGATCGTTTTATACAGACCTTTCCTTTTGAATTGCTTGCCTAGTGTAAAATGCGGGTCAAATGGCTGTGTTGCAGCATTTCATCGCCCTCGCGGGAGGCCAGAAGATGGAACGAGATAGTGTAGTTCGGAAACTGATCGCCACACCCTTTCCATTAAAAAATACCCAGCCTGGTCTGGGCAGTGCTGTCTAGGTAACATCGTAATGACCAATAACATTATTGACATACGAATGGTTGGCCTGCAGGCAGTCATGTTCTACGTTAAAAGAGATAATATCGCCATTACCCACGATCTCCAGTGGATGGAAGCAGGCTGTAACAAAGATCAGAAGGTCTAAGGCGAATAGTGTTTTCATGATCCTACCCCTTTCTGGTGAAGAATGTGCATACCCGACCCTCACACGCTAGCGGATTTTTTTTTGGAATACTGGAATTGAGAAACCCGTTTTTTCTATATCGGTGCTTCACGTTTACTTGCTCATTAAAATAACTGACCTCCCAACGATCAACCGCTCGTCCAAATCTGCCAGCGCATTGGGAAGCTCTTCAAAGCTGTGTGTACGTTCAATGTGAGGAGGAATTTCCCCTTGTTTGTAAAGAGTATAAAGTTCGTCCTGCATTGCCTGTGATATTTCAGGCGTCGGAACCGTCGCTAATACGCCAATCACCGAGCGGTTGTTCAATGCAAGATCTTGTGTTGATGCATCACCCCATGCGCCACTGGCGAACCCAATCGCTAGCAGGCGACCGCCGAAGTTGAGACAATTGAGAGAGCGAGAAAATGTATCTCCACCAACCGGATCAAAGACTAAATCAACCCCTTTTCCGTGTGTCAGTAGTGTCACTTGCTCAACAAAGTCGTCACGACTACTGTCGATAACATCGTCAGCGCCAAAGCTTATACACTTTTCAGTTTTCAGTTTTCCATTTGCTACAGCGATGACCCTACCGCCCAGCGCTTTCCCAATTTGGATGGCGGCGGCACCTGTTCCGCCAGACGCGCCGTGCACTAATAATGTTTCTCCCGCTTTCATCTGACCACGAATCACTAAAGCGACGTACCCTGTTCGGTAAGCAATCGTAAATACTGCCGCCTCTGAATCAGACATTTCTTCAGGCACCTGAAAAATATTCTGATCATAAAGTAAAGCTTCTTCTGCAAAGCCACCGTGACCTTCAATGAAAGCCGTCACTCCCATCACGCGTTGTCCTAATTCGAACGCGTGGTTGCCATTGGTATCGGTGACCACGCCGCACACCTCTTGTCCACTGATGAACGGGTGTTGTGGTGTGAAGGGATAATTACCTTTACACATCAAAACGTCAGGCAAACCGACGCCTGCTGCTAATACCTTCACCCGTATTGTGCCAGCGGTGGGTGCAGGTACGGCACAATCCACAATTTCTAAAACGTCTTTAGGTGTTCCTTCTGTCGTTACAATCCATGCTTTCATCAGTGTTATTTTCCTTAGTTTTAAAGGTCTTTCTAGGCATCAGTGCCCGCGCCAACGGGCCTTTATATGCGATTGCCGAATACTCACTTCGGCGCGACGCTGTGCAGGCGTTATGGCAGGTGTATCGTCTGGAAGTAGAGTCGACAGTTGATCTACTTTGACAAGTGTTGCGGTGGCCTGTGGCATATTGTTAGTCTGTGGGTCCTCCCTAAAAATAAAGCGCATGGACATAAAGCCTTTCGATAGCCCTGTTGTCGCTACCCAGCCTGCAACCCCCGGATCATTGTGCGCGATGATGTAGTAACGAGAACCATCGCTGGAAACGGGCAGTTGGTCTCCCGTGAGGCTGCTCACATAATTTTGTTGATCGGGGCCCTCAAACCATTCGTTACTCAGCTGAAAGCCCATGTAGTGTGGCTCCTTAGGCGCGGTGACTTTCACAACCAGAGCATCATCCTGCTTCAATTCAAAAATACCCCCGGCGTAAAGTTGCTGCGCGCCGGCTACGCCACCTGCCGTAAACGGCGGCGCCGGAGGGTTGATGTTGTTGACAGGCATGCTTCTGCGCCCGTCCCCATTAACATCACTGCGATTTTCCAGCGATACTTCCTGTAGCAATTGCCAGAATTTGATCTGGTTGGGAAGTTCTGCCGCGATATTCTCCATTTTTTCACTCATCTCTGCCGTTGTTAAGGGCGGACGATTTTCGCCTTCTGCATCTAAGCGAACGATCTCCATGTCCAGCGTGCGCTCATTTTCCCAGTCTGAAAAAATCTCTCTCACCGACAAAAATCTTGCATGGCGAACTGTCTCCTTGCCAGTGGACGGGCATGCCATAAGTCTTTTCGACAGGAGGAAATTACCACTGTACGACTGTGGTTTTTCGGGACCAATGAGAAGGGTAAAGTGGCCTTTCTCGTCAATCTCTAAGTTAAAGCTGGTCAAGTAATCCAGGGTTAGATTCTTGCAACTGGCCATCTCGGCAAGTCGGCCTGTGGAGCCCGGAACGTCGGTTATGGTTTGAAATGTCACCATGCGTGGCGCTTTTGGCACCGAGGCATCTCGCTCAGAGGTTTTCCACTGTTGAGCGTTGGCGGCTGTCCCTGTTATGCGGTAGTAACCTACAGAATCAATCGGAGCCTTAAGGTACATTGTGTCGGGGTTTTCGGCTGTCCACTTGCGCAGCATATCTATTGATCGATAAAACTCGGGATAGCGCGGATTTAAGCGCATCTCCATTTCGATGAGGCGGCCTAAATGCGCCAGCATGTAACGATAGCCCTCAGCAAGATTTCTGTCAGTGGGCTCCGGCGGAAACGCCGCAGGGTCAGTGAGGCTGTGTTTAGCTTCCTGCAAGCCTTGAATGAGTTTTCCCCAGCTGGCATCTAGTTGCTCGCTGGCAACGGTGCTATTGGTGGTTAGTACCATTACCAAAATAAACAAAATGGGCAAAATTTTGACTGTCATTTTTCACCTCGTCGTTGAGACAAATCGCCTCCCGCACACTAAGTTAGGCAAAGATAGCGCGGCTTGCAGATGCACACTAGACGGCACGGTATCCTAGATAATACCAACGGAGGGTAAAACTACTGCCGATATTACTGAACTGGTACCGAACTTGCAGATCAGTCGGCCGGCTAGAGACGCTAATATCTATATCCGTGGTGTGGGTCCGACGCTTGGTGCCACTAACGCGACTCAGCTTAGCGTAGGCGTTTACCTTGATCAGGTGTTCTTACTCAAGCCTCAGGGTCAATTGTTGGATCTGGCTGCCATTGAATCGGTGCAGGTTCTGCGTGGGCCGCAGGGTACCTTGTTTGGTAAGAACACCACCGGTGAACTGATTCCGTTTGATGAGGAGGAGATATACAGCACTGAAGTGGGCGCGAAACTGGATGCCTGGGATAATCGCTTGCGCGTAAACGCAGCGCTGTTCACTATGGATTATAGCAATATGCAGCTCTTTGTTGCCCGTCCAGAACAGGATCCAAATGCCGTTGGTAGTTTTCAGGGCGCAGTGAATGCGGGGGACTCGTAGATTAAGGGCGCAGAGCTAGAGGTAACAGCGCTGCCCACTGAAAATTGGCTGATTAATTTTTCCGCAAGTTACGCAGACGGTGTGTTTAAAGAATTCCAAGACTTTACCTTTGAGGATGGTGAGGTTGTTGGGTTGGATCGATCGGACGAGGATCTTCCCTCATTACCGGAGTTGACGTTCAATCTTGGCGTTCAATACGACTGGACTACGAGTTTTGGAAATTGGACGGTACGTGCCGATGCGTACTACCGCGACGAGTTATACTGGGGTTTCGACGCGCTGAGTTGGAGCATTCCATTGGCGAGGGAGTCTGCGACCACAGACAGCTTCACGGTGTTTAATGCGCGTCTGAATCGTTATCGACCGTATTAATGGATCTTGGCTACCTTGTTTTTTTCGACATTATTACAGTGCTAAGTCTAGCCAAAATTCTGCGGTCGGGTTTTGTCTGTGAATGGAATAAGCGCGAAAGTAAACTCCAGATGCAGTGATATCCAGCTCGATAAAACCTTCTTTTGAATGCGCAAAGCGAGAACTGTCGTTATGCCAAATACCGCTCACTTTGTTGCTATTGCCTGCGCCGCTAACGAGCAGATAGCTGGCGCTAGTGCCCTCTGATGGCTGCATCAGTTGCAGGCTGTGTTCATGGCCGGCAGCGTGTATTACGCCATTATATTGACGCATTACCCGATTTTGCGCTTGGATCATCTGCTGATAATTGGGGTCTTGGGTGTCCTGCGACGCTGCGTCTGGAAAAATCTGGTACAAGATATTCATGATCAGCCAGTAGCGAAAATCGCTGAGGTATCCGCCATGCGGTCCCTCAGTAATCAGAGGATGATGCTGGGCCACGATGATCAGATTCTCTGGGTGTTGCTCTCGAATAAGGGCAAATTTTTCGGCCATTGCAGCTTCGGATTTATGCTGTTCGTCGCCCGTTAGCCACCACTGGGAATCAATAAACACGACGCTCACGCCAGGAAAATCTGCCGATTGCGGCAGCGTTAACCCGCCGCTTTCACGGGGTTCGAAAAAAACTTTGGCATTGTGTTCGCGGCCGAACTGCTCAATATATAGCGCCTGACTGTCTACCTCCGTAGCGTACCAATCGTGATTCCCTGGAACCAAATAAAGGCTGGCACCGGAAACCTCGGCAACTTTAAGCTGGGCATCTAGGTAGCTGATAGACTCTAGCTGATCGTCCGTCCACTCCTGCTGGCCAGCTTCTTTGCGGGGGAAGCCCTCGTAGTAAATATTGTCACCAAGCGCGATGACAATAGTCCGTTCCGGGAGGGTGCTGGCGCGAGCAGCGACCTTGGCCATGCTGGGCTGCCACGGGTCAATCGAAGAGTGCCCTGCATCACCATATAAAAGCACACGTTGTACTACTTCGTCAGCGCTTGGCGGAGGCGCTTGCGATTCCTCGCTCAAGGCGAGGTAGGGCTCCATGTGAGCGGGTTTCACCTGCGGGTTGATGTAGAACAGTCCGATCAGAACCGCAAGGATGACCAGCACGCATAATAGAATCTTCTTCATCGCTTTGTTGCCAACATATTTTATTTAGCCTGTCAGTAGTTGAAGTTGAAGTCGGAGCCAGAACATCATTATGTGCAAATTTTTTCAAGATACAATGGCAGATCATCTATCGGTTTTGGCATGGGAATCATCATTAGTCTTGGGTTATAACCCTCCTTAACACTAAAACGATAGCGGAGCAGGAACTGGTGCAGGAAACACTTTACCTGCATGCTGGCAAAATGAAGGCCTATACACTTATGAGCACCTCCGCCAAATGGTGTGAAGGCAAAATTATTACGCTTGTGTTCGGCGCGTTCCGGTGAGAAGCGATCTGGATCGAAACGCTCAGGGTCGCTCCACCATGTCGAGTCACGGTAATTATACAATAAAGGCATATAAACCAGTGTGTTCGGCGGGATAGTGTATCCCTCAATCTCACATTCGCGAATACTCCTCCGCCAGGACATCGGAATCGACGGGTGAAGGCGCTGGGCCTCCATCAGTACATTGTCAAAATCTACCATACCTTCGAGATCGTCATAATCAAGGAAATTTTTAGATAGGGCTTGCGACTGCTGTCGCAGACGTTCTTGCCACTGAGGATTCTGCGCCAACTCCATGATGATATTAGTCAATGAGGATGCCGTGGTGTCGTGAGCAGCCATCAGCAAAAAATTGATGTGGTCAACGATTTGTTGATCGCTGAAGAAACTGCCATCTGCCTGTTTTTCCTTGCTGAGGTAGCTCAAAAAGTCACTGCTTGAATCGGTTTCGCGGCGCTGTGGTATTAGACTTTCGTAGTGATTTTTTAGGTTGCGTAATGCGCGTTTTGCCTTTGCCCATTTGGTGCCTGGAATTTCTTTCTGAATAATGCTGACCATCCCGTCAAACATATCGACAAAGTTTCGGTTGAGCATTTCTATCTCGTCCTTGCCTTCCACTCCAATAAAAATACTGGCGGAAGTTGTTAGCAAGCACTGTTTAATATGAGGGAAGAACTTAAAGTTATCAACATCACCCCACAATGGAATATGTTGGGCGATGATGTTGTTCATCTGTAGGGTGTACTGTTTCATCGGCTCAGCTTTGAAAGCAGTCTGGAAAAGTCGGCGTTGTGCTTTGTGCTCATCAAAGTCAATTAACAGCAGTCCACCGGAGAAGAATCTCCCAATGGTATTCTCAAAGGCCTTTTCATTTGAAAAGTTTCTATGTGGATCCAGAAAAACTGCTTTAACCACTTCGGGGTTAGCGACAAAAATACCTTTACTGCCTGCTATATTGAGCTTTGCAATCGGGCCATATTTTTTGCGCAGTTTGACAGAGAGTCCTCGCAAGTCGCTAAACACCCATGGTAAATGGCCAATAATCGGCAAGCCGAAAGTGCCTGGTATATGGTCTAGGTCGGTGCAGTCGGGCTGATTTTTATAGTCGTATCCCGGTGGGAGTGCTTCACTGTTGACTTTCATAGGCTGTTGGCGGTTCCTCAAAATGGCGATGTTAGGATTGATTCCTATACTGTCTAGAACGTGGGCCTCTAACTAACCGCAAGAGACCTGCGGCGGTTATTTGCCTGATAGATTGAGTTTCTTGAGCGCGGTTTCCTTGGCCCATCGGTAGTCCGGTTTTCCCGATGGCGAACGCATTACCTTGTCGACCTGCAACACATGCCGTGGCACTTTATAGCCAGCGATGGTCTCGCGGCAGTGGTCTTGAAGGTCCTTAAGACTTGGCAATGGCGTATTCTCCCGCAACTCAACTAAGGCGCAGACGACTGCTCCCCAGCGTTCGTCGGGTACCCCGACGACGGTAACATCGAGTATGTTGGGGTGACCTTTGACGGCCGAGTCAACTTCCTCGGCAAATATTTTTTCACCACCGGAATTAATGCACTGGGAGCCACGCCCCAGCATTGTGATCGTACCATCCGCTTCAAATATTGCCGAATCACCGCTGAGGGCATAACGCTTTCCATCGGCAGCGGTGACAAACGTTTCGGCTGTCTTCTGCGGGTCTTTGTAATATCCAAGCGGGATAAACCCTGTACGAGCGACGACACCCTCTTTCTCGTTGCCCGGTTTCATTGCCTCCAGTGTATCCATGTCGAGTACAGTGGCACCTTGTCCAGGCGTCACAGTTGGCCCACCCTTCATGATTTGACCCTTGGCAGCCATCAAGATGCCACCACCGCCAATTTCAGAGGAGCCAATCGAATCGATAATCATCACACTGCTAAACTGCTCAAAAAATGCATCTTTAACGGTCTGTGAAAACACCACTGCAGAACTGGCCAACAGGAAAAATGATGAGACATCAATCTCATTTTTGAAGGACTTGTAAGCCTCTATCAGCGGACGCGCCATCGCGTCGCCGGTAATAAACAGGCCATTGATTTTTTCCTTTTCAATTAACCTCCACGTTTCCACTGGATCAAATGTCTTGGACAGGACAACCCGGTGACCTTCAAAACCGCGACCGATTACTGCCCACTGCGATGCGCCGTGCATAAGCGGTGCTAGCGGGAACATGGTCATTTGACCGTTTTCCCCTCGCTTCACCACGTCCATAGGGCTGGTGACTACATCGCCCGTGGTCTGGTCAACGCCGCCTCCAAGTGCAAAGAAAACATCCTCTTGGCGCCAAACCACGCCCTTAGGCATTCCGGTAGTGCCGCCAGTATAGATAATGTAATGATCGTCATTGGAACGTTGCGGGAAATCCCGCTCAGGGGAATTCGCGGCCATTGCAGTCTCATAGTCGGTGGTTTGAATGCCATCACTACTTGCGTTGCTGTGATCTTCAACGACCACTGTGTGACGTAGCTCTGGCAGACTGTCGATAACATTCACCACGCGTGGCAGGAACTCTCTGGCCACCACCAGTGCTTTCAAGTCAGCATTAGTGAAAATGTAGGCTAGTTCATCTTCGACATAGCGAAAGTTAATATTGATCCACACCGCGCGAATTTTGAACACGGCCCACAACGTCTCAACCCATTCCATACAGTTGTAGGCATAGATGCCTACATGGTCTCCAGGCTCTACGCCCTGGGACTGCAGATGGTGTGCGAGCCGGTTGGCCCTCGCCTCCATTTCATGAAAAGTACATCGTTTGTCGTCTGCAACGAGATATTCACGATCAGGATATGTGTCTACAGCGAGTTCGAACACATCTGCGAGGTTATAACTTATTTTTTCGTGCATATTAAACTCTACTCTTGGGTTTCTGACAGGTTAAACTGTCGCACCAGACGAAGCACCAGAAAAGCGCTGAAATGTGTCTTGTTAGGGTCTCGGAGTTTGGAAAAGTGCACTATCCAGAGCTCTCTTGTGCGGCACCGTAAGATCAATGTAGATTGTAGACGCAACAGCACATGTTGGTTCGGCCGGATAAATCCAATAGATAGCGGAGATTAACGTGCTAAAAGCACTCTTCCTCGATTTCGACGACACACTGTGTGATACCTCCGGCGCAAACGAGCAGGCCATGCAGTTAATGGCAGGTGCGCTGCAGACACAGTATGGTGCAGGCTTCGACGGGCAAGCCTTTTCTCGCGCCTACGTTCAGTGCATCTATCGCAATTGGAGCGATAGTCAGCGCGCAGACTATATGCCGATTATCAATCAACAGAGTGAAGGCGCGTTTCGTGTACAGGTGATCCGCGATTTATTGGCGGAGCAGGGTGCGGGGAGTGTGAGTGAAGAAGAAGCCCAATCGCTGCAACAAAATTTTGACAGAGATCGTCTTCAAGCCTTTGATTTTTATGCTGGAATAACTACATTCTTAGCCGAAGCTCGAAAGCTGTTTACGCTGGTCGTGATTACGAATGGACCTGAGTATTCACAAATACCCAAGGTAGAGACGGTCAATCTGGCGGCGCATGTCGATCACATCATCATTGGTGGCCAAGAGCCGGAGCAAAAGCCAGCGCGTTCGATATTTGACAAAGCGCTGAAACTTGCCGGTTGCAAGGCGTATGAGGCGATCCACGTAGGGGATAGCCTAGCCGCAGACATTGCAGGGGCGCACGACAGCGGCATTACGTCTGTGTGGATTCAGCACCAACAACCACTGGATGCTGAGCTTGGTATTAATCCTAGCCATACAGTATTACATCCGCGTGAAATACCGGCGTTGATTCGGGCGTTATATCGCGATTAACCGTGTGACAGTTTTGCGCGGATATCCTGCTCGACCATGTACAGCACTGGCAGCAGCACGAGGGAAACGAGTCCGCCAAATACCACGCCCCAAGCCATGCTCATTACCATCGGAGTGATATAGCTGTTTTCACCCATGATCCCATAAGCGGTAGGAAAGAGACCGACAGCAGTAGTGACAGAGGTGATTAAAATAGGCCTGAAACGTCGGTGAGCGACGTCTGCCACTTCAGTGACCGATAGCGGCACGCCTCGCACCTTGCGTTCCTCGTTCATGGTGTGAAGCAGCACTAACGAATCGTTGACTAATACCCCCACCAGCCCGATAACACCCGTTATTGCCATCATCCCTACGGATAAGCCCTGCAAGCTGTAACACAGCACGACACCGACTAGTCCAAACGGTATACACAACATAATCAGCAGAGGCTGCGATATGGAATTGAATAGGATGACCAGCACGGCGAAAATCGACAACAAACAGATTAAAGCCGCTGTCTCTAGGTCTCCAAGCGCTTCAGCCTGTTCTTCCATTTCGCCCCCTTGATGCAGGCGTAGTTGGGGATAGAGCTCGCTCCAGCGCTGTAACGCGATCCACTGTGCAAGATCCGTATTAACCTGTTGCACACTGGTTTGGTCAGAATCGATTTCACCGTACACCGTGACAGTGCGTTTACCCAGATAATGTTTGATATCTGCTTCGCCCGGATGCAGGGAAAAATGCGCAACAGCGTTGAGGTAAATCGCTTGACCGTCATCATTGACCACGGCCAGATTTTCTAGTGTTTGAAGTTTTCCCGCTGCAGATAGAGGAAGTTGCAAGCGATAACTCACACGCTCATCTAGCGTCTGTAATTCATCGACTAGGAGACCATCCACGGCGATTCGCATCGCAGTAATCAGGTGCTCCATCGTCAAGCCACGCGCCTTCAGTAGCGCATGGTTGACCTCCAGTTCAATGACATCCTTGCCCGGATTGGAGCTGGTCCAAGTGTTCGTAACAGCCGTGTGACCGCGCAGGAAATTGCCGATACGGTCCGCGACGTCGTAGCGTTCATCACCACTGCTGATCACTTCAACCTGAATGGGCTTGCCAACAACGGGAACGTCGGTCTGCGCCTGCACCACAAGCGACTTAAAACCTGACTGCTGTGCGGCCCAGGCCTGAATTTCTGTGACAAGGTCGTAGGTATCAGTGCTCCCTGAACGTCGCCCTAGCGGTTCCAGCTGAACTGCCACCAAAGCCCACGCGGGGTTGCGCCCCTCGGTAGCGCCGTAGAAATCCGTATCATGATGACCAATCTGGCTGGTAATGGCGAGCAAGTCTTCGGCAACAACAAACCCGCGCAACTCCTCTTCCAGCTGCGCCACCTTTGCCACCGTTTCGTCGAAGCGACTGCCTACCGGAAGTTCGACCTTGATGTGCACGGTATCGATATCGATGTCCGGAAATAGGCTGAACTTGATGGTGAAAGCACCCAGCGTCATGATGGCGATGAACATGACGAAAAACAGTCCCAGTGTGCGGTATCGGTGCCGTAGCCAGACATTAATGGTGCGATGATAAAAGGCATGCAAGCGCTCAAACGCAGGGCGTTTTGGATCCTCGAGGCGCAGCGGAACGCTGGCCAGATGGCTGGGCAGCAGGCACAGGCTTTCAAATAGGGAGGCACACAGTAATATGATGACACTGGCGGGCAGAAACCACATAAATTCGCCGCCGATACCGCCCAGGAACAATAATGGTGCGAATGCCAGCATGGTGGTCAGGGCACTAAAAATGACGGGCTGGGACACCTGTCCGGCACCCTGAATGCTGGCCTCATTGCGGCCCAGACCGGCGCTGCGCAGTCGCTGCGTATTTTCGCTGACCACGACTGCGTCGTCTACCAGCACGCCCATGATCAGGATAATAGCGGTTAGACTCATGGCGTTGATGGTGACATCAATAGTCGCCATCAATAGAAACGCCAGACAGACTGCAAATGGAATGCCCAGCGTGACCCATAGGGCGAAACGCACTTGCAGGAAATAACACAGCAATAGCAGCACGGAGGCGAGTCCTAGCAGCGCGTTGCCACTCAGTACATCCAGCATATTGACCGTCAGCCGCGAAATATCTGCCACCATGACTAATTGCACACCCTGGGGGAGCGACACGGTGTCCACAAATGCGCGCACGTTAGCGGCCGTATGAAGCTCATCAGCGAGTGTCTTTTTGCGTGCCTGCAGAGCAATACTGAAGCGACCATTGACCCGAGTTTGTATGTCCCAATCCTCGTAGTCACTGACAAACGTCGCCACATCTCGCAGCAATACGGTATTGCCAGGCGCCCCTGAGCGCACCACAACCGTTTCTATCTCACGCGGATCGCGGAACTGGCCTATGGCAATGATATTCTTTTCTGTTGTGAATGAGTCGACAGCGCCACCACTGTCACGGCGGTTGCGCGCCCGAATTGCCGTAATAATTTCCTCGTGACTGATGCCTAACCTGGCTAATTTTCCTGAGTCCAGCATGATGCGCACTTCTGGTCGACGGTAACCCCGTTTTTCGACGCTGGCGACACCGTCCACCTCACGCAGGCCATCGGCCACATTACGCGCCACATCGCGCAGCAACGCCTCGGGTACGTCACCGGTTACGTGCACCTCCATCACTGGCGTAATCAAGGTTGAAAGCTCTTCAATTACCGGTTTTTCCAGCAGATCTTGGGGTAAACGCGTAAAAGCACGATCCACAGCCTGCTGAATGTCGCGCATGATCTCTTGCTTCTCTGCAGCGTCCAGATCGAGATTAATGGTGATAACCGACAGGTTTTCCATGCTGTTGGAATAGATTCTTTTAATGCCTTCTACTTCCAGTAATTCTTCCTCTAGTGGCAGGGTTATGGCGAGCTCAATCTCCTCAGGCCCCGAACCGGCCTTGATGGTGGTGACGTTGACCACGCCCATGTCCACCGCAGGGTTGTACTCGTAACGCATGTCGGCGATGGTAAGGAATCCTAGGGCAAACACCATGATCATGATCATGGTGACCACTAACGGCCTGCCGACGAACCAACGGGTAAGTTGCGGCATAACGACTAATCTCCACTCCGGATATTAACGGTCGTACCTTCCAGCAGCTGCTGCTGCCCGCTAGTAACCACTAGATCGCCCGGTGCCACTCCGTCAAGAATGTGGAGCCGGTGGCCAAATCCGGCCGCTAGCAATGGCTCGCGCAGCCGCGCAACACTGCGCTGTGCGTCTTGCTCCACAATAAACACTACGCGGCGACGATCTCGATCCACGAGTGCCGACTCGGGTAGCAGTAAGACGTCGGGTATGTTGATGCCCTCGAGAACAGTTGTGGCGGTCATGCCGGGTCGCAATGCATCGGTTTCAGTGGTCAAAATAAGCTTCACTGGAAAGTTGCCCGTATGGGGGTCTGCACTGACACCCACCCACTCTATGCTGGCCTTAAATTCCCTGCCAGACAATCCAGCGGCGATGACCCGCGCTTCACCTCCGGCCTGAATATGACGGATATCGGTTTCGCTGACCCAGGTATGTACACGCAATCGCTGCATCGCCTGCAGGGTAATGAGGCTGGCGCCGACCATTACAGCCTCTCCTACTTCTACGGCTTGTATATCGACTAGACCGGCCGTGGGACTAAAAATGCGGGTATCGGCGAGTTCGCGCTCAGCCAGCTGCCGGCTGACCAGCGCCTGCTGGTAAGTTGCTGTGGCTGCATCGACTGCCAGTTGTGCGTTATCGAGCACTTCCTCAGAAATAGTCTCCTGTTCGGAAAGGTTGCGCCGCCGCTGCAGCTTCAGTTGCGCTTCTTCGAGCGCGGCTCGGGTGCGATTGACCTGCTGTTCTGACTGCTGCAGGGCCAACTGACGTTTCTGCGGGTCCAGCTCCAACAGCAACTGTCCCGCTTCAACCGGGTCCCCCTCGCTGACATGCACTGCCTGTACTTTGCCAGACAGTTCTGCAGCGACATTTACTTCTTCCAGCGCCTCCACGACACCAAAGGTGCGTATGCTGCCCTGCC
>ENA-OSJC01001548-OSJC01001548.1-marine-metagenome-genome-assembly--contig:-NODE-1548-length-18700-cov-6.996456_pt1 | contig 18700 bp, 20 predicted proteins | sample MGYA00237885_ERZ534234 | MGnify/ENA primary metagenome ERZ534234 (study PRJEB26413, sample SAMN06343907) | marine metagenome | isolation source: coastal waters | place: Atlantic Ocean: West Antarctic... | reverse complement strand
TGAGAATGTTTGAGTACGTCACTCATTTTGTTAGAATCGTACTCGTTCATTTGACACCCGAAGGTGCGAATATGCAATTTAGAGATACTCATTACTCGGGTTTTTGGATGTGCAGAGTTTGAGTTGGATAGGCAATTTCAGCACCATGATCAGCAATGATATCCGCTACATCAAGCAATAGTTTGCCTTTGATTTTCTTAAATTCTGCTCCCGCGGTGACTGTACAGAAGGCCCAAATCACAAAGTCAAGTGAGGAGGCATTGAACAAGTCAAAATACGCACGACAAGGTTCATCATGATCAATGTGTTCATGATCAGCCAACATTTTCTCAACTTTTTCAATAATACTTTGCATTTGCGCAATATCATCATAACGGATACCGATAACTGCGCTAATTTCACGGCTAGTCATTCTAGAAGGTGTCTCAATGGGAATGGTTGCAAAAATACCGTTGGGGACATAAACAGGGTTTTTGTTAAAAGTACGAATACGAGTCATTCTCCAGCCGATTTTTTCGACTACACCTTCTATACTTTTATCCGTTGTCCGAATCCAGTCTCCAGTAGAGAAGGGCTTGTCCATCTGAATCATTAATCCACCAAAAATATTGGCAAGCATGTCTTTGGCAGCAAAACCGACAACAATACCGCCAACACCACCAAGAGTTAATATTGAGGACACAGAATAACCAAAATATTGTGCGACACCAAGAACGATTGCAAAAACAAATAGCATCTTGATTAGACGGGTGAACAATCTAACGGAATCTTTATCGACATTACCTTCTTTTTCTAACATAAAGCTTTCAATACTTGATATTAGTCTAAGTACTCCCCAGGTTAGAATAAAGATAGGAGCAATGTCTATATATTCAACAACTTTGCCAAGGGTTAGAATTTCAACCTTCAGCTCCTGTAATGAAAGGTATAACCAGCCATACCAGATAAGTAATTTTAGAGGTGCCGAGAGTGCATTAATGAGGTAGTCATCTATCTGCGTTTTAGTGCTACCAGTGTGTTTTTTTATTTGTTTCAGTATAACGCCTAGACCAACATGGGCAATAACAGCCAACAATAACAGTACGCCAGTCATCTGGATTGGGGTTATATTTTGGAGGAATTCGTTCATTAGAGGTATTTTAACGGATTAATAGGTTCTTCGTATTTTTTCATTTCGAAATAAAACGGTTTATTACCGGTTATAGCGATAACTTGTCCTTTTTCTATTACATCGCCTTCACTAACTAGCAAGTCCTGATTTTGATTATAAATACTATAAAAGCCAAAAGCATGCTTGATAATAATCATTTTTCCATAGCTCGTCATTTTGTCGCCGCTATAGACGACCTCTCCTTTTCTAACCGCCCTGACATTTTGACCAGCAGTGTTATTGAAGGTCAAGCCTAAATGGTTATTTTTTTCTGAGTAGTTCTTAAGGATTGAAGAATCGACAGGAAGAGACCAATTCTTGTTTACTTTTGCCTCTTTGGTATTAGAGGAGGTTTGTTGTTCAACTCCAATTTTATTAAATGATTTTTCAACAACGGTGACTTGACCTGGGTCATTTGTGAAACAGCCCGAAAGAAAAACAAATAAAAAAATTGTTAAATATTTAGTAGACATACCATATACCTAGGGCAACAACAATAATTAGCAAGTATCCTAATCTATCAATGTACTTATTTAACCATGCATCGCAGCGTTTTCCAAACTTTCTTACCAGAAAAGCAATCAACAAATAGCGAGCACTGCGTGCGACTAAAGAGAAAATCACAAAGGGCAAGAGAGGCATTGACATCATTCCTGCACTAATAGTGAAGAGCTTATAGGGTATTGGACTAAAACCTGCAATTAGAATGATCCAAATTCCGTAGGTGTTAAAGTACTTCTCAGCTTTATTTAATTCTGGTAGATAATTCATTGTATCTAATAATGGCATGATAAGGTTGATTGCATAGATGCCGATGTAGTAGCCAGCAATTGCGCCTAACACTGAACTTAATGTGCAAATAATTGCAAAGTAGTAAGCCCTATTTCTATTCTTGAGTGACATAGACGCCAGCAAGATATCTTGTATAGGGTAGGGTAGAATCGAAGATTCTAAGAAACTAATTGTGGACAACCAAATAACAGCAAATCGACTCGATGACCAGTCTAAAATCTTATTGTAGAGGGTATGAAAGGGTCTCATTAAGAAGTTAACGCTTATTTCTTTAGCATTGGAAAGCCTAATCGCTCTCGAGATTCAAAATAAGATTGGGCTACTTTTTGACTCATAGCTCTTACTCTGCGAATAAATCTTGCCCTATCTGTAACACTTATAGCGTGTCTAGCATCCAAAAGATTAAACAAGTGAGAGGCTTTCATAGTTTGCTCATATGCCGGGAAAGGCAGATCTTGTTCAATGAGCTTTGAGTTCATTGCTTCTGCTTCATCAAACTGCCTAAAAAGGACCTCAGTGTCAGCAATCTCAAAGTTATATTTAGACTGCTCCACTTCATTTTGATGATAAACATCACCATAAGTTAAGCCTTCAGTCCATATAAGGTCATAAACACTATCTACGCCTTGAAGGTACATTGCTAATCTCTCTAATCCATAGGTTAACTCACCAGAAATTGGCTTACAAGCGAGACCACCCACCTGTTGAAAATAAGTGAACTGACTTACCTCCATTCCATTTAGCCAAACTTCCCAGCCAAGCCCCCATGCGCCGAGTGTAGGTGATTCCCAATTATCTTCAACAAATCTGACATCATGCATCTTTAAATCGATACCAATGGCGCTCAATGAATCAAGATATAAGTCCTGAATGTCACTTGGAGAAGGTTTTAATAAGACTTGAAATTGATAATAGTGCTGAAGACGGTTAGGGTTTTCTCCATAGCGCCCATCTCCAGGCCTTCTTGATGGTTGAACGTATGCAGCTTTCCAGGGCTCAGGACCAATAGACCTTAGGAAAGTAGCAGGATGAAAGGTTCCAGCACCAACCTCCATGTCAAACGGCTGAACAATAGCACAGCCTTTTTCAGCCCAATAATTTTGTAATTTGATGATTAAATTCTGAAATGATTTGGTTGTATCTAGGTCTGAAACTGGCATTAAATTTAATCTAAAAATAACAAAAATTTTACCTCACCAGTAACTATTGAGGTCAGCATTTACAAGTGTCAATAATTGATAATAAAAAAATGCGGGAAAATATCCCGCATTTTTATTTTAGATACAATAACAACTTAATACTTATAGGTCTCTGGCTTGAATGGACCATTTTTAGGTGTATTAATGTATTGTGCTTGAGTATCAGTCATCACCGTTAGTACACCTCCAAATCCACCAACCATTCCAGCAGCTACCTCCTCATCAAGCTTTTTAGGAAGCAATTCAACCGTAATGTTAGCTGGTTTTTTTTCTTTAGGTAAATCAGCAAATTTTTTATCAAAAAGATGCATTTGAGCAAGTACTTGGTTTGCAAAAGAGCCATCCATAATTCTAGAAGGGTGACCTGTAGCATTGCCTAAATTTACTAGTCGACCTTCAGAAAGAAGGATTAAATAATCATTCTTATTTTCTGACCTATAGATTCGATGAACTTGAGGTTTAACCTCATCCCACTGCCAATTATCACGCATATATTGTGTATCAATCTCATTATCGAAGTGACCTATATTACACACTACTGAGCCTGCCTTAAGGCTACTCAGCATGTATGAGTCACAAACATTAGTGTTACCAGTAGTTGTAACAATTAAATCAGTAGTACTTAACAATTCTTTATTAATGCAGTCCATTGAACCTGTATTTATGCCGTTCTTATAAGGAGAGATCACTTCAAAACCATCCATACAGGCCTGCATAGCACATATAGGGTCGATTTCACTGATCTTAACAATCATTCCTTCCTGGCGAAGTGATTGAGCTGAACCTTTTCCAACATCACCGTATCCAATAAGTAGCGCCTTTTTGCCCGACATTAGCATATCTGTGCCACGCTTTATAGCGTCATTTAGTGAGTGACGACATCCATACTTGTTGTCATTTTTTGATTTTGTAACTGCATCATTAACATTGATTGCTGGAACTTTAAGTTCACCACTTTCAATCATCTCTAATAAACGGTGAACGCCAGTTGTAGTTTCCTCACTGATTCCATGAATATTATCAAGCATTTCTGGATACTTTTCATGAACCATCTGAGTCAAGTCACCACCATCATCTAAAATCATATTGGCATCCCATGGCTTACCATTATGAAGAATCGTTTGTTCAATGCACCATAAAAACTCTTCTTCTGTTTCTCCCTTCCAAGCAAAAACAGGAATACTACTTGCTGCCATAGCGGATGCTGCGTGGTCTTGAGTTGAAAAAATATTACAAGATGACCAGCGAATTTCAGCTCCAAGTTCAACTAATGTTTCCATAAGGACCGCCGTTTGGATAGTCATATGAATACAACCCATAATTTTGGCGCCTTCTAGGGGTTTTGAAGTGTTGTACTTAGCTCTAAGTGCCATCAAAGCTGGCATTTCAGCCTCTGCTAACTCTATCTCTTTGCGTCCAAAGTCTGCAAGACTGATATCAGCAACTTTATAGTCATTATTATCAATTATTGAATTACTCATTTTATTTCCATTTAAATTGAAAAAATGAGCGTCGTTTTGAATGCCAAGCCTGATCGAGTTAAATCTCAATGCAACGCCCCTTGGCAGGAATATGATTATACCAAAAATAAACGAAAAAGAAACTATTTTAGTAGGCCAACTCTGTCAATATTTTCCCAGCTAATTGAGTCTTCGGTTCTTCCAAAATGACCGTAACTTGCAGTTTGTTGGTAGATTGGGCGTTTTAAATCTAACATTGCAATTAGTCCTTTGGGGCGTAAATCAAAATGTTCTCTGATTAGATTTACAATTTCATGATGAGGTAACTTCCCAGTTCCAAACGTATCAACACTAATACTAGTCGGTTCTGCAACTCCAATTGCATAGGAAACTTGAATTTCACATCGCTCAGCAAGTCCTGCTGCAACAATATTTTTTGCAACATAGCGAGTCGCATAAGCTGCACTTCTATCTACCTTAGAAGGATCTTTTCCAGAAAATGCACCGCCTCCATGTCGAGCCATACCACCATAAGTATCAACAATAATTTTTCTTCCTGTCAAACCAGCGTCACCAACAGGTCCACCTATTTCAAAGTTTCCAGTCGGATTAATGTGATACTGCGTATTATTTGTAAGCCATTGTTCTGGCAATATAGGTTTAATAATCTCTTCCAAAACCACCTCTCTCAGTTCATCAAGAGAAATATCACCATCGTGCTGAGTGGAAAGTACGACTGCATCAACTCCAACAATTTGATTATCTTCATAAATACAAGAGACTTGAGACTTAGCGTCTGGCCTTAACCAAGGCAAAGAGCCGTTCAACATTAAATCAGCTTGACGCCTAACAAGCTTATGGGCAAGCATTATAGGGGCGGGCATTAATTCATCAGTAGAGTTCTCAGCATAACCAAACATTAGTCCTTGGTCACCTGCACCTTGCTCATGGTTTTCACTCTCAGTAACGCCTATTGAGATGTCCTGAGACTGCGCTCCAAGAAGATTAGTTACTGAGCAGGTATTGCCATTAAAGCCATACTCTTCTTTGTTGTAGCCAATCTCAAGAATAGTTTTGCGAACAATATCAGCATAATCAATTTCAGCATTGGTAGTTATTTCTCCAGCCAATACTACTTGGTTGTCTTTTACTAAGGTTTCAACGGCTACTCGTGAGTCTTTGTCTTGAGAAAGCGCAGCATCAAGAATAGCGTCAGAGATTTGATCACAAACTTTGTCTGGGTGGCCGGCAGAAACGGATTCGGAAGTAAATATCATGGCATAGTCCTTTAAAAATTTAAAAATCTTAAAGTTGGGCTTTTAGGAAAACACCAGCTTTAGCTTATTTTAGCCATCTAAGTGGCAACGCTAGCAATCGGAACAAATCAGCGTTAAATAATTATAATCTTTAATTCAAAAATGTAAAGCCTATTCAAGGCTAATTCTTAGTGCTAATGCACTTACAAATGGTGATGTTATTAAGCTGAGAATTAGAACAGAACCTAAAAAATAGAGCTGACCATCAATTGGAAGGTTGAATTGTGACTGAGATACTGCACTAGTGCCAAAAATTAAGATTGGGATATAAAGAGGCAAAATTAATAAGGATAAAAGCATTCCAGAGTTTTTAATACCAACAATCAATGAGGCTCCTATAGCTCCTATTAGACTTAGACAGGGAGTTGCTAGAAATAAAGTTAGGATTAAAATGTAAATATTTTTAGAATCTAAGAAGAGAGCCATACCAAGTAATGGGGAAAGTAATATTATTGGTAGCCCAGTCAGAATCCAATGAGCTGTTGTCTTAGCGAGCAATATTAATGGCAGTGGGTGATGAGAAATGATCATCTGTTCAAGCACTCCATTGTCGTAGTCATAATGAAATAGAGCATTAAGTGACAGCAGTACTGACAGCATAGAAGTAACCCAAATGATTCCCGGCGCCATATTTGACAATGTGTGAGATTCTGGGCTGATAGCTATTGGGAATAGAGAAATAGCAATGACAAAAAACAACAGTGGGTTAAGGAAACTCGACGGGTTCCTTAGCGCCATTTTTAAATCTCTTCTCAGGGTTTTTATAAAGATACTCATAAAGAAAGCTCTCTTAAGTTTTCTATTTTGCAGTCTTGGTGAGTTGTTAAGATGCAAAGTCCATCTTCATTACAGTGCTTTTTTATTTGATTTTCAATGATTTCAATGCCATCGGAATCGAGAGCAGTAAAAGGTTCATCTAAGAGCCATAATTTGGAATGAGATATGAAAAGTGCTGACAAGGCTACTCTTCTTTTTTGTCCCGCAGAAAGAGTGCCAACAAGTTCATTTTTATAGTTATTTAAACCAACCTTTGATAAAGCTCCATCAAGATTAGATTTAGATTCTTGGTTGCTGAGCTGGGTAAGGTATTCAAGGTTTTCGATGCAACTAAGTTCAGGACTCAAGGCCGGTAGATGCCCCAGATAAAATGTATCTAATTGATATTGATAGGTTTTGATATCATTTTCATTATAAGAAATAGAACCTGATTCTGGTGAATTAAGCCCAGCAATCATCTTTAGTAGTGAAGTTTTACCTGAGCCATTAGCACCTGAAATTCGTAGTATTTCTCCAGCATGTAGCTCAAAAGAAAGGTCAGTAAAAAGCTGGTTGTAACCTCTTTGACAGCTTAAGTCATTAATGATTAATTTGGACATGCCTTTATTTTAGTGGATAAGCCTCGTAAAGGCGAAAAAATGTAAGTAGCATCTGAATAACCCTAAAGAAAAGCCTCTTTATTGATTACTACTAAGTCCATCTAGGCCGCTCTTGTCAATTTCAGATAAAACATCCCCACTAAAGACTAGTTTTAAGTGGTAATGAATCGACAGCTCACCATCGATAGTTGAATGGTTAATATAATCCCACTGATATTTGTGGAAAGGGTCGCTAATACTTGGTGAGCCGATAAGGTCCATAACGGCGCTCTTTGACATTCCTAATTCGAGCTGATTAACATCATTAATATCAAGGATAGAGCCTTGCAAAATTGTCGGTTTGTAAATGTCGATTGAAGGAAGTGAAACCTTGGTCCAACTAGGCATAGAGAACTTTGGTAATTTAGGCATCTCGGGCATCTTAGGTAGAGAATTAGAACACCCACTAAGAACCATAAAGGCAAGCATAATAAAAGTTAGTCTCTTCATGTTTATCGAACAATATAAAATATAAATAGGATTTTACCTTAAGGATTTTTATATGGATGCCGAAGATTTAAAAAGTGCTGGTCTAAAAGTTACTTTACCGAGACTAAAGATTTTAGAGGTTTTAGAGAATTCACCTAATCATCATTTAAGTGTTGAAGATATTTATCGGGTGCTTATTGAGCATCATGAAGAGGTTGGAATTGCGACTATTTATCGAGTTTTATCTCAATTTGAAGAGTCAGGTATTGTTCACAAATTAAACTTTGAAAATAACCAGGCTGTCTATGAGCTATGTGGGGTAGAACATCATGACCACCTAGTTTGTGTTAAATGTAATACGATTATCGAATTTCAAGATGATATTATTGAGCAACACCAACTTCAAATTGCAAAAAAACATGGTTTTGAGCTAACAGATCATTCCCTTTATCTTTATGGGTTATGTAAGGATTGTCAAAAGGCTTACTAGGGTTTGAAAAATTATGGATGATTTTATTTATAGGGCTTTAATAGCATCACTTGGTGTTTCAGTTATTGCAGGCTCGCTCGGATGTTTTGTTATATGGAAGCGTCTTTCGTATTTCTCCGATTCAATTTCTCATAGTGCACTTTTAGGAGTTGCTTTAGGCTTGGCAACAGGCATTGGCGTTAACTTTGGACTACTTATTGTTGGCGCTTTATTTGCAACATTGATTGTTATTCTGCAGCAACGAAATTTCTGGTCAAATGATGCAGTTTTAGGCATCTTCTCTCATGTTTCTTTATCACTGGGAATCGTTGTTTTAGGTTTTATTGGAGATCAAAACACTGATTATTTTTCCTATCTTTTCGGTGATATTCTCTCTATATCTATTCAAGATATATATTGGATTTTTGTTGTAATGGTTGTGGTTATTGTCCTTCTGGTTTTTAATTGGAAAAAGTTATTACTGTTAACTTTAAATGAAGAGTTAGCAAAGGCTGAAGGTATTAATAAGTTGGCTTATGAGTTGCTATTTATGTTCTTAATAGCCCTTTCAGTTTCAGTATCAGTTCAAATTGTAGGGGTTTTATTGATTACATCATTGCTTATAATTCCCCCAGCTATAGCAAGAGTCTTTTCGAACTCTCCAATTACTATGATATTCAGCTCAATAGGTGTTTCAATTGTCTCTGTTCTGCTTGGGTTATACTCCTCAATGGCCTTGGATGTAGCTACAGGTCCTGCAATAGTAATTACTTTAGGTTTTTTCTTCTTTATTGTGCAGCTAATACCGAGTCAAAATTAATCAAAGAGTATCATTAAGTTCGGTTAATTGATTTGTTTGTTGTTCAAGTATCAGTGGGTCAATGAATACCTGTAAGTCTCCTTCCATAACTTCACTTAACTTATAAAGTGTTAAATTAATGCGATGATCAGTGACCCTTCCTTGAGGGTAATTATAAGTTCTGATTCTTTGTGACCGATCACCACTTCCCACTAACTCTTTTCGCTGAGAGGCCTGTTCTTGTTGCTGTTCTTGTTGCTGTGAATCAAGAATTCTAGAAGCAAGCACTGACAAAGCTTGGGCTTTATTCTTATGCTGTGATCGACCATCTTGGCACTCAACGACTGTTCCAGTAGGGATATGGGTCACTCTAACAGCAGAATCAGTTTTATTGACATGTTGTCCGCCAGCTCCTGAAGCTCTAAACGTGTCTACCCTGACATCACTCATATTAATATTAACTTCTTCAATATCGGTTACCTCTGGCATAACTGCAACAGTGCAAGCAGATGTATGAACTCTCCCCTGAGACTCAGTTTCAGGGACTCTCTGTACTCGATGAGCGCCTGACTCAAACTTGAGTTTAGAATAAACATTTGATCCACTTATTCGAGCAATAATCTCTTTAAATCCTCCATGTTCGCCAATATTTGAACTCAAAATTTCAATTTTAAATTTTGACTTCTCTACATAACGAGTGTACATTCTATAAAGATCACCCGAAAAAATACTAGCCTCATCTCCACCAGTGCCAGCGCGGATTTCAATAATGATATCACGTGAATCATTAGGGTCTTTTGGTAGAAGTAATTTTTTTAACTCTAATTCTAGTTGGTCTAGTTTATTTTGACCTGAACTAATTTCTTCTTCTGCCATTTCTTTTATATCTTGGTCATCTTCAGTTAAAAGTTTTTTAGCTGTATTAATATCACTAATGGTTGATAGATACTGATTATATTGATCATTAATTGGACTTAGCTGAGAGTGCTCAATTGAAAGTTCTCTAAATTTATTTTGATCAGAGGCAATTGACTGTTCAGAAAGCAATGCATTGATTTCTTCAAGGCGCATTGATAATTGTTCCAGTTTAGTAATAATTGATTGGTTCATTAGTTACTAATGTCGGTATATTTCTTTTTTGTTTCGCTACTAATATTAGTGGAATCCAGTTTAATATTTTTAGAGTTTTTAATATTCTGAAAAGTTTTGTGTAATAATTTATTGGTTAGTTTATCTGCTAGTTCTTCTACTACTAGATCAGGACTCGAGCCAGACTCGAGCTTTCTTATTGCTATTTGAAGTAGTTCATCTTTAAGTAAGTTTGCTTGTCTACGATAATTTTTAATGACTTCTTCATTAGGAATATTATTTAGCCAAACAATAAAGTTTAGGTTTTGAGCTCGAATAATTTCTTGTGCAATAACTTTTTCTTTTATCCTGTCTTCAAGATGGCCATCAGCCACTTGTTGTAAATCGTCAACGGTATAAAGAAAGACATCTTCTAATTGATTAGCCTCTGGTTCAATATCTCTTGGTATGGCAAGATCTATTAACAACATCGGTTGATGTTTCCTATGTATTAGAACTGTCTCAATAAGTCCTTTACCGATAATTGGGATTGGTGCCGCGGTTGAAGAGATAACAATGTCTGCTCGATGAAGATTCTCAGATAAGCTTTTCAATGTAATGGCTTCTGCTTCATACTTCATTGCAAGAGATTGGGTATTTTCTAGCGTTCTATTGGCAAAGATTATATCTGTAACGCCTCTTTTACTGAGATGTTGGGCACTTAACTCGATCATTTCCCCTGTACCAATTAATAAAACAGTTTGACTAGCTAAATTAGTAAATATTTTTTCACTTAACTTAACAGCACAGTAGGCAACTGAAACTGGGGATGATCCGATACTAGTATCTGTACGCACTTTTTTTGCAGTTTTAAAAGCATGCTGGAAAAGTTTTTCAAGAATTTTATCTAAAGCACCTAGATCTTTTGAGAACTGATAGGCCTCTTTTAGCTGGCCAAAAATTTGGGGCTCTCCTAAAACTAGTGAATCAAGGCCAGCTGCTACATTGCAAATATGTTCTATAGCTTGATTTCCTTCGAAATAACTGACATATTGTAATAAAGAAGAATATTCAATTCCATGAATAGACGCTAAGAATTTTGTAAGAACTTCGCGAATATTTTCTGCATCATAAGTTACATAAATTTCAGAGCGATTACAAGTAGAGAGAACAACACAAGCTTTAATTTCTTGGGTCGATAATAACGATGAAATAGCGGGCGCAAGTTCGCTTTGAGAAAATGCAACTTTCTCTCTAATTGCTACTGGAGCAAGCTGGTGATTTACACTCAGAATTGCAATATTTGACATTTCAAAAAAACATATTAAATTAATCTGTCAATTATACATTGCCAGATTAATTTCATCAAAAGATAAACTTTAATTGAGCTACGGAAAGTTTTTATTAAATTATGGTTTAAGAGCCTCATTTATTTTGAGATTAATTCTTTTTAAAGAGTTTTTTGATTGTATTAAAGTGATATTTAAATAAAACTCATCTTATCCTCATATTTTCTTCATAAAACTTTGTGTCTATTGGTCTAAAATAAACTTAATAATTTACTAATAAACTTATTATTTATGATTGAAGAGGACAGCCTAGTTGGTGGAGAAAATCAAAACAATGAAGATATAAAGGTTTCCTCAGTTAGACCAGTCTCTTTTGAAGAGTTTATTGGGCAGGAGGATGTCAAATCTCAGATGTCTTTATTTATCCAAGCGGCAAAATCACGAGGCGATGTTCTGGACCACTGTTTAATTTATGGACCGCCAGGTTTGGGAAAAACAACACTCGCGCATGTTATTGCAAATCAAATGAATGCTGGTATTAAACAAACATCTGGCCCTGTTCTTGAGCGATCTGGAGACTTGGCAGCAATTCTTACTAAACTAGAGCCGTTTGATATTCTTTTTATTGATGAAATTCATCGACTCAACCCTGTAGTTGAAGAAATTCTTTACCCTGCTTTGGAAGATTTTAAACTGGATATTCTTGTAGGTGAAGGTGTGGCAGCTCACTCTGTTCAATTAGAATTGCCTCCATTCACACTAATTGGTGCAACAACTCGTGCTGGAATGTTGACCTCTCCTTTGAGAGATAGGTTTGGAATAGTCCATCGTTTGTCTTTTTACAATATAAAAGAGCTTGAAGAGATAATAGAAAGGTCAGCATCAATTTTGACGATCACTATTGAAAAAGAAGGCTCTGAAGAGATAGCTAAACGCTCAAGAGGAACGCCAAGGATTGCTAACCGCTTATTAAGGCGTGTTCGAGATTTTGCAGATGTTAAGACCAAAGGTATTATCAATAAAGAAATTGCCAAAGAGGCGCTTGAAGCGCTCAAAGTTGACGAGTTGGGGTTAGAGAAACTCGATAGAGACTATTTAAGCTTAATCATTAAAAAGTTTTCTGCTGGGCCTGTAGGTCTTGATACTCTTGCAACAGCAATTGGCGAAGAAAAATTGACTCTTGAAGATATGGTTGAGCCATACCTTCTTCAGCAGGGTTTTATTATGCGAACTCCGAGAGGCAGAGTTGCAACAGACCTTGCCTTTTCTCATTTGGGAGAAGTTCGTCAAAAACATCACACTCAAGATTTATATGGAAAATGAGTCAGCTAAGTATTAGAATCTATTACAAAGATACGGATGCTGAGAGTGTTGTTTATTTATGCTAATTATCTAAAGTATATTGAGTGAGGTCGTAATAAATATAGAGGAAAATACGGTATTATTTAATGCGGAAGTTAAGGTAGTTTCTGTATTTAAAAAATAATTTAAAACCTTGCGCTTTGCCGCAAGAAATCTTGGAGAAACTAAATGGAAGAAAATAGTTTATCAATCATTGGCCTAATATTTAGCGCAGGCATAGTCGTTCAATTGGTGATGATTATTCTGGTCTTGATGTCAATATATTCTTGGACAGTTATTATGTCTAAGAAAAAGATATTGATGGATGCGTCTAATGATGTTGAGAACTTTCATCAGGAATTTGAAAGAGAAGATAAATTATCTGTTTTGTATAAAAAACTACCACCACTAGCCTCTGACTGGACTGCAATGGAAGATATTTTCGGCTCTGGCTATAAAGAGTTTACTCATAGTAAGTCTACAACGAACCAAGCCCTTATTATGAATTCAGAAAGAGCTTATAGGTCAATGAATACTTCGGCAAGTAATGAAATTGATCGACTTGACTCTAGTCTTTCTATTCTTGCAATGATCGCTTCATCTAGTCCCTATATAGGGCTTTTTGGAACGGTTTGGGGAATAATGCATTCTTTTATTGGACTTGCATCAGTTAAGCAGGCAACGATAGCTATTGTAGCTCCTGGAATTGCAGAGGCGCTTATTGCTACAGCTTTCGGACTTTTTGCGGCTATTCCAGCAACAATAGCTTACAATCGATTGGTTTCTCATGTCGAAGAGATAGGTAATAAATACACGGCATTTGTTGAAGAAATATTTGTAATTCTACAAAGACAAAAATGATTGCATTGCCTAAGCGTTCAAGACCAAATATTAACGCAGATATTAATATTGTTCCTTATATTGATGTAATGTTAGTTCTTTTGGTTATCTTTATGATGACTACTCCAATAATTGAGCAAGGGATGGAAGTTGATTTGCCAGTTGGACCAGCCACAATGCTTGACTATTCAGATGGGCCTCAACCAACTGTAATTACTGTTGATGGTAATAATAATTACTATATAAACTCATTTGAGGATACAGGCGTAGAAGAGATTGATGTTTCAGATGCTGTTTCACTCGAGTATGTAGTTAATATGGTTATTGGAAGGTTAAGTGTTGAGGGTTTTAGAGATATGGCTATAGTTTTAAAAGGAGATAAGTCAGCAGATTATGGAACACTTTTTAGATTAATGTCAGAGTTAAAATCCAAGGGTATTGATAAAGTTAGTTTCTCATCAAAAAATCCTAATTAAGATATTTATTTATGAGATTTTTTAAAAAGATTACTCAATTTTTTAGAGGACTAGTTTCTAAAAAATCAGATGAAGTAACCAAGAAAAAAGATAGCAGTAAATCGAAAGAATCTGAAGTCTCTTCTGAGTCAAAATTTAAACCCATAGTAATTAAAACCTCAGGTTTTATTTACACATACCTTAAAAAGTTTGTAATCTTTATATTAGGCCTCATTCACACAATGATGCAGCCAATGATCAAAATTTCTAAAAAACACCCAATAGCATTTTGGGTTGCAGTTACTTTTCACGTAATGCTTCTGATTGGTTTGTTGTATGCCAATGTTGATGAATGGGGAGATTCTCAAAAAAACTCTGTGGTATCAAATTCTGCACCGATTAAAACTGTAATGCTTAATTATGAGATTATTGAAGCTGAGCAAGAGCGATTACAAGAGGTAGTTCAACAAAAACAACAAAAACTTAAAGACGAAGAAAAGCGCTCAGAAAGTGCTAAAAAAGATCAGAAGGTTGCGGAGCAAGAAGCATTAAAAGCAAAAGCAAAAAAAATCATGGCTGAAGTTCAGCGTAAAGCAGAAGAAGCTAAAACTAAGGAAGCTGAAAAATTAGCTAAAGAAGCAGATAAGAAAAAGGAACAGGCTGAAGCAAAAAGAATAACAGAAGAAGCTAAAGCGAAAGATGCTGAAGCAAAAAGAATAACTGAAGAAGCCAAAACTAAAGATGCTGAAAAATTAGCTAAAGAGGCAGCTGAGAAAAAGAAAATAGCTGAGGCTAAAGCTAAAGAAGCAGAAGACAAAGCTAGAGAGGCAGATGAACAAAAACAATTAGCTGAGGTTAAAGCTAAAGAAGCTGAAGATCAGCTTAAAGATGCAGAAGAAAAAGCGGAAGTTGCTGCTAAGAAGAAAGAATTAGCAGAGGAGCAGGCCAAAATAGCTCAACAGCTTACACAAATAGAACTGGAATTAAAAAATCAGCTTGAGGCGGAGATTGCTGCTCAACAACAGGCCTTTGAAAGGGAGCAATATACTCAACTTCTTAACCAGCAAATTCAAGAGGAACAAAGCTCGGACTTGATGCAGCAAATTAAAGATCAAGAAGCTAGATTACAATCTGCTTGGATCAGAAATATTGCAGCAGAAGTTAAATCTGTTTGGAACTTCCCAGGAGCAGAGGATGGCTGGTTTGTTGAAGTATTAGTTACCCAAGATAGAGAAGGCAAGGTATTGAATGTTAAATCAGGAGAAAGTAATGCTGGAGATAGTGTTATAGCTAAGAGATTCATAGATTCAGTTGAAAGAGCCATCTATAAATCCTCACCATTGCCTATATCACCTGATGCTAGCGTGTGGCAAAAAGATATTTTGTTTACTTTTTACCCTTAATTAGGCAATTTTTTTTGGTTTTTATTTAACTTTTTAATCTATACAATAAATTAAAATATTAAGCATGAAAACGCAAGATTTTTTATTAGAATTAGGTACTGAGGAGTTACCTCCAAAGCTATTAGTAAAGCTCTCTAGTTCTCTTAAAGACAACATTATTAAAGAGCTTAAGCAACTTAATATTTCAACGTCTAATGTAATTGCATACGCCACTCCGAGACGTCTAGCAATAACTATTGCTGAATTACAAAGCAAGCAGCAAGATCAAATTATTGAAAAGAAAGGACCTTCAGTAGAATCCGCAGATAAGGCGATAGAGGGTTTCGCAAAGTCTTGTGGTGTTGGCATAAGCGAACTCGAGAAGCGCTCTTTAGGAAATAAAGAGTATTACTTTTATAAAGCCCAAGAGGCGGGAAAAAGTATTCAAAGCTTGCTGCCTAGGGTTATTGAATCCTCAATAAATAATATCCCAATTACTAGAGCTATGAAGTGGGGAGATCTGGACTACTCTTTTGTTAGACCTGTGCACTGGTTAGTAATGATGCTTGATAATGAAGTTGTGCCAGCTCACATTATGGGGCTAGAAAGTGGAAATACTACAAAAGGTTTAAGATCTAATGAAGACTCGCTTTTAGAAATATCTCATGCAAATGAATATCACTCAATCATGCTTAATGAAGCAAAAATAGAAGTCGATTTTAATAAACGTAAGGAAATCATTCGTCAACAAGTTTTAACAGTTGCCAAGACTAAAAATGCTGAAGTAGTTATTGATGATTCCTTACTTGATGAGGTTTGTGCATTAGTTGAGTATCCTAGAGCATTTTCTGGAAGGTTTGATAAGAAATTTTTAGCTGTTCCTGAAGAGGCGCTGATATCGGCTATGAAATTACATCAAAAATACTTTCATATGGTTGATAGTAAGGGTAACTTATTGCCTTTTTTCATCTCAGTTGCAAATATTGAATCAACAAATCTGCAGGTGGTTATTGAAGGAAATGAACGCGTTATTCACCCAAGACTTGCAGATGCGGAGTTTTTTTGGAATCAAGATAAATCAGTGAGACTTGATCAAAGACTTGGTGAACTAGAGAATGTTTTGTTTATGAAGTCATTGGGTTCAATGGCTGAAAAAGCAAAGCGCATTGAATCTCTTAGTAAATATATTGCTGGCTTGGTTGGATTTGATGCTGATATTTCTGCGAGGGCAGGATTATTATCTAAATCTGACTTAATGAGTGAGATGGTCGGAGAGTTTGCTGATTTACAGGGCATTATGGGTGGCTACTATGCTCTTAATGATGGAGAGTCAAAGGCTGTTTCAATCGCCATTAGAGAACACTATCAGCCAAGATTTTCTGGGGATAAATTACCATCAACAAACGAAGGTCTTGTAGTCGCAATTGCAGACAAGTTGGATACAATTACAGGTATTTATGGTATCGGGCAGGCACCAACAGGATCTAAAGATCCTTTTGCCCTTAGAAGATTGGCATTGGGATTGCTACGAATATTACTAGAAGCTCGAATAGAACTTAACCTAAAAGAGTTGATCGATTTTTCTCTAAACTTGCATTTAAAAGAAGTAGATAGAGATTCCTCTTTGTCAATCTATCAATTTATGATGGAGCGCCTTAAAGCATACTATAAGGATTTGGGTGTAGATGGCAGTATCTATGAGGCAGTTCTTGCAGTTAGTCCCAGCTCGCCATTTGATTTTCATCAGAGAGTTGAGGCGCTGAATGAATTTACTCAAAAAAACGAATCGAAGAGTTTAATTGAATCCAATAAGCGAATCGCAAACATTCTTAAGGACTTTGAGGGAGATCATGCTAATTTAAACTCGAAGATGCTGCTTGAGGAGTCTGAGAAAAAACTTTTTGCGGTAACTGAATTAATTACTAAGCAATTAACTGAGAAACAAGACTATAAAGCTATTATGCGATCTTTACTTGATTTAAAAGATGTAATTGATACTTTCTTTGAAACAGTCATGGTTAATGCCGACGATTTAGAGGTAAGAGAGGCTCGTCTGATGCTTATAAGTCGTGTGAGGGCTTTATTTTTATCGGTAGCTGATATCTCCTATCTATCATCTTAACTAAATGAAAGCACTAATTCAACGAGTAACATCTTCAAGTGTTGAAGTTGATGGCACTAATGTTGGTCAAATTAACAAAGGTCTGCTGGTATTTATTGGCATTGAAAAATTAGATGAGTTATCTCATGCTGACAAAATGATCAATAAAATACTTTCTTATCGAGTTTTTTCTGATGCAAATGATAAGATGAATTTAAGTGTGATTGATATAAATGGCGATGTTTTATTAGTACCACAATTTACACTTGCAGCAGATACTAAGAATGGCACTAGAGCCGGTTTTTCAACTGCTATGAAACCATTAGAGGCAGAAAATATATACGATTACATGGTAGAAAAATTTAAAACATTTGTTAATACTCAGAGCGGAGTTTTTGGTGCTGATATGAAAGTTTCATTAGTAAACGATGGACCAGTAACCTTTCTTCTAGAATGTTAACTCCTCTTTTGAGTTTTTGATTTTAACTTTATCTTCTTAAAGGAACATCATGAATAATTTTGTTAAAATTTATGGAATTAAGAACTGTGATACTGTCAAAAAAGCGCTAAATTATTTGATTGATAATGATGTTTCTTATGAATTTATTGATTTCAGAAAGAGTCCACTCTCAAATAAAGAATTTCAAGCAATGATTGACTCAGTTGGCTCGGAGTTGTTGATTAATAAAAGATCAACAACATATCGATCATTGACAGAAAATCAAAAAAATAAGATTGATTATGATCTTGTAATGAAGTTTCCTACTCTTATAAAGAGGCCTGTTTTAGTGTATGGCGATAATATTATGGTTGGCTATAGTGAGAAGGAGTACGTAAATTTTTTTACTAAGTGATATTGATTAGTTATTGAGTTTCAAGCTCTTTTCTAACCTCATCCATATCAATAGCTTTGGCTTTTTCTAGGAGATCCTCTAAGTCCTTTCCTGAGATTGATCCAGGCTGAGAAAAAATACCAATACCTTCACGAAAAATCATTAATGTCGGGATTGAGCGAATTCTAAAATGAGCACCAAGTGCCTGCTCATCTTCTGTGTTTATTTTAGCAAAGGCGACACCATCAACTTTTTCTGAAGTTTCTTTAAAGGTTGGGGCAAATTGCAAGCATGGTCCACACCATGGAGCCCAGAAATCTATAATTACAATTTCGTTGTTTGCAATAGTTTCATCAAAATTT
>ENA-OSJC01001547-OSJC01001547.1-marine-metagenome-genome-assembly--contig:-NODE-1547-length-18710-cov-5.727258_pt1 | contig 18710 bp, 28 predicted proteins | sample MGYA00237885_ERZ534234 | MGnify/ENA primary metagenome ERZ534234 (study PRJEB26413, sample SAMN06343907) | marine metagenome | isolation source: coastal waters | place: Atlantic Ocean: West Antarctic... | reverse complement strand
TGTTCGCTTGGATTACATTATGTGAAAGAGAAGGTAAGGCCTTAACACAACAATCAGGAGCTGATGCAATCTTGCAACGGATGAGTGCAGATCCAGACGCTCCTAAAGTTTTAGAAAACGCTACGCAGCGAACAATTGATGGATTGGTAAGAGAGTTATTGAATGAAGTTAGGATCGCAAAGTATTCTTTCAGTAGAGCAGGTGGTCGTAAATGGCTTGGTTCAGTTGATGGAGACATGAGTAGAGGCGAATATGATGCAAGAACAGCAACGGAGAACTTATAAATGAAAATAGTTGATTTATTTAGTGGTATTGGTGGCTTTAGTTACGCTGCTGAGAAGTTAGTGGGTGGATTTGAAACAATCGCCTTTGTAGAAAGAGAACCTTATTGCCAAAAAGTCTTGCGAAAACATTGGCATGATGTTCCAATATTTAATGATATAAGGAGTTTTAATGGAAAAGAATTTAGAGACGCAGACATCGTTGTTGGAGGATTCCCCTGCCAACCTTGGTCAGTTGCTGGAAAACAAGAAGGACACCTTGACGAACAAGACCGTGACCTCTGGCACGAAATGGTTAGGGTTATTAAAGACGTACAACCTAAATGGATCATTGGGGAAAATGTGCGAGGCTTTGTTAACATGCCAATGGGCCTCAAACGAAGTCTCTTTGACTTGGAAAGCATCGGATATAGAGCCGTGCCATTTATTATTCCAGCTTGTGCCACAGATGCCAAACACAGACGAGAACGATGTTGGATTGTGGGCCACTCCGAACACGATGGATCATTTACCCCAAAGGTCAGAGGAAGCTACACTCCGAATGCAGAACGGACATCGGAAGGGTCGCAGCAAACCTTCCAATTTGAGGGAGCAAGTGGACGAGGAGACAATGAAAATGTGGCCGACTCCGAAAGCAACGGACTACTTCCCAGGAATGGGGAATTATGTGGAGGAGAACAAATCGGGTTACACAGTAACGAGAAAGGGAACGGGAACGAAGTTCGGAGCGAAGCTGTCGGATGCAGTAGACTTCAAGGAGAAACAAGAGAAGCAGATGATGTGGCCAACGCCAAGAGCGAGGGATTACAAGGACGGACAGAGCGTACCACCATCGAGAATAAAGAATCCAGAATTAGCAACATTGGGTCAAAAAGTTGCGATAATGGAAAAACAGATGATGTGGCCGACACCAACAGCGACACCGAGAGGCGCACACACGGGAAAGATATCGGGATCGGTGAGCGAGGACGGGAAGACATCGATTCGAGCAAACGGAACAAAGTTCGGGGCGACACTTCAGACAGCAGTTGCGATGGCCGAACTGAAGAAAAGGGAGATGTACCCTACACCAACGGCTCGGGATTACAAGGACTCGGGTCAGAATCTGAACATATACAGGAACAAGAGGCAAGACACTCAATTGGGGGTAATAGTCAAGAGGATGAGCGAGAGCGACTTCAAATCGGAGAAGGACCAATCTGGTGGAAGCCTGAACCCCGAGTGGGTCGAGTGGCTCATGGGATACGAGATCGGACACACCGAATAAAATCCTTGGGGAATAGTATTGTTCCCCAAGTTGCAGCAAGATTATTTTGGGCAATAAAGGAGGCAGAAAAATGAGCGAACAAAGCCGAAGAAGAACATGGGTAACAGCAGCACAAGTAAATCCAAAGCCGAACATTTGTTCGGTATGTGAAAAACCAGGTGCGTCTTATTCAACCGATGAAGGCTTTTCTTGGTATTGTTGGCCATGTAAGACAGATGATGCTGTTTGGAATATGAACTATGACCAACAAAAACAATAATTATAATAAGTTAAGAAAATTCACAAAAAAGATATTGGCTCAAAAAATTGAACCAGACCCAAACGAACAATTCTTTGAATATGACCCAAGGGCATTAGAAGAACTTGAATACGGCAAAGTTCGTAAGTCACACACCCACCTAGAAACAAAAAGTGTATTAGATGAATTTTAGTGCTTGACACATGGTATTGAATACCGATATAACTATCTTGTTCTAGCAAAAAGGAGACGAACATATGCCTAAAATAGATATAGATAAAGTAATCGACACTCGACCTGAGTGGGAAATCAAAGCCGAAGAACTCGCACAAGTAAGATCAGAGGCTATGGCTCATTTAACACCCGATCAAATGCAAGCTATTCATAACACTTATGATGCTATAAATGATTTTATTGATGAATATACTCAAACTTTTGACATCACTTCAGAAACTGCACGAAAGATGCAAGATTCATTTTGGAAAATAAGTCACCAATTTCATATGGGAGATAGATAATGAATAAAAACATGACATTCATTAAAGGTAATAAATCGCTACCTACTGATGAATTATTCCAAAGCGATAATATGATTAAAGTAAGATTTCCAGTTAATGCCCAGTCTAAAGCAAGGGGTATTGGTAGTGAAAGAATGTGGGTTGAAGTTATTAGTGGCAATGCTAAAGAAGGTGTTGGCGAGATTAATAACGTACCTGCGTTTTCTGATTTCAATCTTCAAGACCTTATCTCTTACGAACTTAACGAAGAAGATGGAGTTTATTATTTTAATAAATTAATCAAAAGCAAAGGGGGTAGTGCTGATGTCAGGTAATAAAGGTTTTGACGACTATTATAAGCAGCTTGAGGGCTTTAAAATCAAGCAATATGTAGGCATGGTTAATGATGATGGCTACAATGGTTTCCCAAAGTTTGTGCTAACGAAAAAAGGCTATAAAGATATAGCCATTGAGGTTAGTTGCGATCCTGAAGGGAATGGTGGTGGATTTTTATTTATAGGAGATGCTGATGAATAGCCCAATAGACATAAAGAGAAGAGGTTATTTAAACTTCTTCAAAGATGGTGTTGCTGATGCTTTGTTGAATGGAAATGGCATGGATGAAAAAAAAAGATCGTCTGCCTACTATAAACAAGGTTATGATTTTGGTTTAACTATGTATTCTGAATTAGATGGTAAAGATTGGGAGAGTGAAAATGAACATGGCTAAAAAAGATGATATGCCAACTTGGTCTGAAGCTATGCTTGAGGTTGAGGGATTAATCAACGAGGAAGTTAGTAAGTTAACCAAAGGAGGAGAGCAAAACATAGCTAAAATTCTTATAAATTCTTTAAAGGTAATTAAAAGAGGATATTAATATGAATAAATTTATTGTGTTACATATATTGCAAAACACCCCAGTTAAAAAGAGTGGGTTTATTTATAAAATAAAGAAATTATATAAACAATTTTTTAAAAAGGGAGGTTATTATGGGAGAGTATGAATGCACGATATGTGCAGAAATGTTTCATTTAGATGAACCACCTGAAGGTTTAGCTGAATGTGATGAATGTCACAAAGAGGAGAGTTATGATGTTTAGGGGAACTAGGCTAAAGCCAACTGTTAGAAGAACTCAAGAACAAATTGCAAAAGATAGGCAAGAATTTAAATACAATTATTGCAAGCTATGCAAAGAGAAACTTGGGGAAGTATCAAATCGTAGGAATACTGCTAAAATGTGTGCCGATTGCAGAGGTTATGGAGTTGGTAAAAATGGAGAAGTCAGAGGTATTTTTACTGAATTATCAGAAAAGAAAATAGAACCAGCCGAAGATGAAATGTGGTTTGAAGATGATCCAAGAGCCTTAAACGAAGTTGATTTTGGCAAAGTATCAAGGCAAGCAACAGAGGTGTCTTATGGAGTGTCAGAATTAGCTGATATAATGACTGATGGATCAAATCACTATCGCTATAAAGATAGGGTGGAGTCTAAAGAAAAAAGATATAGCTATAGAAAGGGTAAAAATTAATGTCAGAGTTAATTTGTAATCTTCCAGCAAGACAAATTTGGGTTCGTAAAGAGTATTTAAGAGACCACCAAGATGGGCATGGCCAATTTGTTAAAGGTATATGGGTTACTGCAAAATCTATAGCTGGTCGAGCCTTTTACTTTGAAACCTACTTACCTGAATATGGTGCTTTGTTTGATAAATTACCAATATCTGCATTCTTAGCCGAACCTGAAACACCAAAAGTTGATTTGGATTTGCCAAACCTACAATTTTGGAACTGCATGGATTATAATGTTGTGGCTATACATAAAGAGTTTATATCAACTATGGATTTTGAAGTCTTAACAAGAGATTTTGGAATTATTAAAGCTACATATATATGCACATTGGATAATTACCATAATAGCCCTGATATTGTGGATTATAGCACAAGCGAAAACCCTGAAGAACACAAATCTTTTAACCTTTTGCAGCTAAGAAATGGACAGTTTTGTCTATATCCAAATAATAGAATGAGAGTGTTTGACAATAGCCTTACACCACAAGAGCCTTTGAAGCCTGATTTCTTGGTTAGTACAATCGAGTATCAGGTCGAAAATGGCAACGACACTAGATTAGGAGACACTAATAATTATTTTTGGAAAACAAAAAAGGAGGAAAAATAATGATAGAGATGTTAGTTGCCATATGTATCGTATGGTCAGTAGGTAATCGGCATGACGGAGGCGAACAAAAGTGTATGTTTCATAAGAGCCAAGTCGAATACGTCAATATGCGTCAATGTAAAGATGACATTAACAAAAGCGAACAATTAGTAATTGGGGCTATATTTGACTATTATGGTGACGAGCCAATAGATCACATGGTTAAAGCATCATGCTTTAATGGAGTGTAATATGAGAAAACTGCCAAAAGAAAAGTTTGTTATCCATTGTAAGGAAACAAAGTATTATGTGGTTGATATAGAAGCTGACAACTATGATGAAGCCGTTAAGAAGTGGCAAATCATAGCTAAAAGGCGGGATTATACCACCATACACAGCGAAATGGAAACCACTAGTGTGAGCCAAGAAGTATGATAGATATAAAAATAGGAGATTGTCGGGAAGTGTTAAAAACCTTGCCCGATAAGCATTTTCAAACGTGTATAACAAGTCCACCATATTACGGGTTGCGAGATTACGGAACGGCAAGCTGGGTAGGTGGATCGGAGAATTGTTCGCATGAAGGCGACTCGCTGGGAAACAACAGGAACTTTATAGATGAAGGTGGTAGAGGTAGCAATAAATCTATTTTATCCACAGGCGACTGTGTAAAATGTGGTGCAAAACGCATAGATTCACAGATCGGTCTGGAGAAAACACCCGAACAATTTGTCGAGTCGCTGGTCAATGTGTTCCGTGAAATCAAGCGAGTGCTTAAAGATGATGGAACTCTATGGTTGAATTTGGGAGATAGTTACTCAAGTGGCGGAAGAACAACAACAACAAATCAATCGGTTCGGGGCGACAAAGATTATGGAGTTACCAGACCACCACCTGTAGAAGGCATCAAACCTAAAGATTTGTTCGGTATTCCCTGGCGAGTGGCATTTGCTTTGCAAGCTGACGGGTGGTATTTGAGGCAAGATATAATCTGGCATAAACCTAATCCAATGCCCGAAAGCGTACAGGATAGATGCACAAAAGCCCATGAATATATATTTCTGCTTAGTAAAAGTCCGCATTATTATTTTGATAATGTCGCTATTAAAGAAGAAACAATTACATTCGATAATTCCAATCGGGATCGAGACACAACAAAGCTGAATAACACGCCTGGTCGTACAAAAATGGCTGGTTTAAAAACTAATCAATATGAAACTAGGAACAAACGTAGCGTCTGGACTGTTCCTACAAAGCCTTATAAAGAAGCTCATTTTGCCGTGTTTCCAACTGATTTAATCGAACCATGCGTTCTTGCTGGGTCAAGTGCGAAGATTTGTTCGGGTTGCGGAACTGCGGACAGGAGAGAAATGGTTACAACTGACGTTCCTGACAGAATTGTTCGGGAGCATATGGTCGGAGTTATTCCCAAAAGAGATAAGCCTTCTCGTATGAATAGCAAGGATATGCTGTCGTTAACGAAGGAAGATAACGGGTTTGTTAAGCAATGCGAGTGCGATACTGATAAAACCGAACAAGATCGGATTATAGATCCATTCGGGGGATCGGGAACAACTGCTCTTGTGGCTGACAGGCATAATAGAGATGCAACTGTAATTGAACTAAACGAGTCGTACATTGAAATAGCCAAAAACAGGCTTGAAGGTGACGCACCATTGTTCGCAAAAGTGGAGGTAAGCTAATGGCTAAAAAGAAACAGGAGAATTGTTCGCTATGTAAAGAAAAAATTGTCGCTGGTATGGAACTGCATATGAATAACCGAACAATTTGTCTTGGCTGCGCTGTCGAGAAAGGAATCGCACAACAACTGCATACACCAATTAATCATATGCTTGACTGCGAATATGATATAAGTTCCTGTGCCGAATGTTTCTTAAATCATAGAGATATGATGACCCATTTAGGCTATATATGCACGGAGTTAGGCACGTTCTATAAACGAACAAATGACCCCAAAATTGTGGTGCTTTATGAGTGATTTACTTACCAACTTACCAACATACACGGGAAGTAGATTTGTTCGGTAAGTGCTAAGTCATTGAAATTGTTCGGTTTTTGGAAGCAACTTACGGAGGTTACTTCTTACTACGGTAAGTTAATTTTAGGTTGTAAGTCATTGATTTTGCTCCTACTTTTTTACTTACCGAACTTCCCCCCTAAAGGGGGTATAAGAGGGTGGTAAGTAAACCACCCATCTTACCCCTAGTAAACTAGTAATGAAATGGAGATAAAACAAGATGCCAAAAGTAGCGGAGAACTTAACGAAGGAACAACGATTAGCTGGTTGGAAAAGACTGACTGATAAACAACAAGATTTTTTGAACAACTTTATGCACAAGGATATGACGCAGACCGCTTCAGCGAGATCAGCGGGGTATTCTAATCCTGGCGTTGACGCAGTAAGGTTGTTGCGTAATCCTGTCGTGCAAGAGCGTTATCAAGAAATGCGTGACGAGGCGAGAACGAAGTTTGGAGTCACTATCGATAAGTCGGTTCGGGATTTACTCAAGATGCGTAACGAAGCATGGGAATCGGGGAAATTTGGTGAGGCAATTAGAGCGGAAGAACTGCGATTAAAGGCTACGGGATTACTGGTTAATAAAGCTCATGTGCTACATGAACGCACAGACAGTCTGACAAGGGAAGAAATACTGGCAAAACTACAGGAATTCCAAGACATAGCCCAGAAACGCATGAAAATAGCCACAACGACCCATAAAGACCCAGATGTGATAGAGCAAACTAGCGTGAAACCCATAAAATAGCGTAATTACTTAGACGTGGTGGGCAAACGGTCGGGGAATTGTTCGGGCTTTTTCCTGTATACGCAGCGGGATCGGGGTGATCGGGGCTGCATCGGGGCGTAATCGTGGCAATTGTTCGGCTTCGGTGCGTAATCCGCCTGGATCTGATCGGGATCGGACTGCAGCGGGGATTATATACCGTACAATTGTTCGGGAGTCTTCAGGTTCTCCTGGTTACGCAGCGAGAATCGGGATCTACCTGGCTGTGCAGCCGTCCTGAATGAACAATTGTTCGGTAAAAACGCCTGAAGGCCAGCTTTCTTCCAGGCAGATCGGGCTGCCACAGGCCCGTCCAGGTAAAAAACCAGACAATTGTTCGAGCGCAGCAGGTGATACTCCTGGCATGGCTGGCTGCAGGTGAACAATTGTTCGGCACGGCTGCCTGGAAAGAAACGCAAAAAAAAAGAGCGGGAAAACCAAGACCCACTCTTTTACTTTTTTTAAATCAAACAAAGGAAATGCTTAATAAATTATATATAGTAACTGTTGCTAATCATGTCAAGAAAATAAAAATAAAAAAAAATATTTATTTGTTTGACAGGTATTGTAATGATTGCTATAACATTATTAACTTAAACAAACACAAGGAACTCAGCCAATGAATACAGTTTATCAAGATAGCATACAAGGAACTAAATTCACTAAGACAAGCGATACAAGTGGAATACATCTTCAGGGTAATGTTGGAGCAACTTATCATGAGCTTGTAGAAATATTCGGAGAGCCAAACAGATACGAGTCAGACGGCACAACACACAAAGATAATAAAGTAGATGCTCAATGGTCAATCAGATTTGAAGATGGCACAGTAGCGACAATATATAACTATAAGAACGGACTTAATTACTTAGGAGCAGAAGGCAAGAGAGTCAGCGAAATATCTATGTGGAATGTCGGTGGAATTGATGAGAGGGCCGTGACGATGGTCAATGACGAAGTTATTGACTGGACACACAGACTTCTTGACACTGGCAAATCTACGAACAATTTAGTTGCATCTTAATTGTTCGGAAATCGGATCGGGGATTTATTCCCTGATTCTTTTTATCCACAGGTCGAACAATTGTTCCACCTGTAAGACCCCCGTCCTGACCTGTAACCAGACAATTGTTCGCACCTGTACGGCCGCAGCAGGAAAAAAGTTTTTTATGTCATATGATATATTTTTTTATTTTTATTTAATTTAGGGGTTGACAGTGTTAGCAATGATTGCTATATATATATTATATTGATTCGTTAAGTGCGTAGAAACATAAAAAAAATACCACTTGAATTAGTATAATACGACAAACGCTCAAAGTTTCGGGGTGGGGGTTCACAGAGCTAAAATAGAACTCCCCCACATAACTATAACAAAGGGGAAAGCCAATGAAGAAATATAATGGACACAGAAGTTGGAACGCTTGGAACGTATCACTATGGTTGAGCAATGACGAAAGCTCTTATTTTTACGTTATGAACTCTATAACATACTACGGGCTAAAGAAAGCCATCATTATGTTGAGCAGAGAGTGGGCGGGTAAGAAAACACCTGACGGAGCGATATATAACAAGATTTCAATTAAGTTAGCGCTGGAGGGGCTGGCAGAATAAAATTGTTCGGGGATCGGGGAACGGGGGCTGCGGCCTCCGTTTTTTTTGCTTCCAGCTCGAACAATTGTCTCCCCCCTCCCCCCTGCTGTCAATAACTTGCTGTCAAACCTGAAACCGAACAATTGTTCCAGTTGTAACGCCTGGCGTACCAGGAACAAAAAGTTTATTTAGCTGTTGACATGTGTGCAATCATTACATATAATAAGGTTATTAATCAGCCAAAGGAGATACAAATGGCAATATACATAGCTTATGGTGCAAACCTGAATAAGAAAAACATGGCGGTAAGGTCGCCTGATGCGATTCCAGTTGGGAGTACAAACTTACTGGGTTACAAACTAGTCTTTAATAACGTGGCCAGTATTGTTCCATCAGAGCATGATTCCGTTCCAGTAGGACTGTGGAAGATATCCATGCAAGACGAAAGAAAACTTGATGTTTATGAGGGTTATCCGAATCTTTACAGGAAAGAATATATAGACCTTTCGTACATGGGATTCAGTCAAGGACTTGTTTACATAATGAACTACGGAGGACAGGCCGTTCCGAACAAAAGTTACTTCAACGCAATCAAAGAAGGCTACGCTGACTTCCAGCTAGACACCGAACAATTAATAAGCGCAGTGCTGGAAGCGTTTGATTACGAGAAAGATAGCGGCAGAGTCATACAAACTAGAAGAGGCGGAAGGTCATGGAGGTAAATTGTTCGCTTCCCAACCTGTGAAAAAGTCCAGCCGAGAAAAGCGTGCTGGGCTTTTTCTGGAAGACAATCGGACAATTGTTCGGATCGGGCTGGACGCTGATCGGGGATCGGGGATTCCGACCGCTGCCTAAACCACTTTCTAGATCCTCCCCCCTATATACTCCTAATGAAAATTTAATTAACTTGTTAACCAATATTGTCAAGAGGTAAAGCAAAAAAAGTTCCTTAGTAAAAACAAGGACTTAGCAATTTAATTTTTTCCAGGTATTGTAATCATTACCTTAATAACCAAATAAGATGCAGGCGAACAATTTCGTCTAAAAACCAAACTTAAACAATACAAACAAAGGAAAAAAGATAATGACATTTAATACATTAAACACTGACAGAAATATATTTGATAACCAAAATTTTGCATTTGGTGTAGAGCCTGAATTTAATACCGTTGGATTTGGTGCAATGAACCGCCATAACAATTCACTTGGCCTTGATAAAATTGTTGGGCTTCAATATGTTTACGACGGTTCAAGAGTAGACGGTGAGGGCCGCTTGCCAATACTTTCAAATTCTCAAAAATCTTATAATTATTTAAAAGCGGTTCTAGAACAATTGACCGCCAAGGCCGCAACAGTAAATTGGACTTGTTCAGTTCATATACATTTATCAAGACGGCCAATAACAATCGATCCAAATGAATTTCATGACAAATCAATTGCTCACACTGAAAGAACAAATCAAGCGTTACCGTCTAGAAATAACGTAGATTATTTTGGTGAAGCAATACCTTTAGAAATATTAAAAGACGTTGGATATAGAGTAAGCAAAAATATAGATCAATATAATTCATTTCTTGCACCGTCTAGAATTGACGACGGCGGTTATGCTAATAATGCAATGCGAAGCGCAGGCCAAAAAAACGGTTATTTTTGCAAGAAACCTTTAGATCATAACATGATAAAAAATACTGAATGTACTTGGCACAAACTAAAACGTGTAATCTCACCAAATGGTAAGTTTTCCGCAATTAATGCTAATCATTGGGATGATTACGAAACCGTAGAATTTAGGTCTCACGGTGGTACTTTAGAAATTGATAAAATTTGGCCTTACATGATGTTTTTATCCAACATGCAAAAGCACAGTATTATAAACCGCCATAGTCAAATACAAGCGGTCCAAAATACACCGCCTTACATTGGTCGTAGTGAGTATACGAGACAGTCTTTAGCCTATCAAGTTATGAGACGTGTTGGCGGTGCAACAACTCAAGAGATCATGGATGCAAGCGGTATACAAACCGCACAACGTGTGCGGTCAATGATAAGTGAACAAATTAGGCCACGTCTTGAAAGAGAATTTGGTAGAGATATATTGATCACTCATAATCAACAACACTATAATCACCGTTACAGTGCTTCTCAAGGCCGTTACGATCTAAACGGTTATGAAATACCATTACAAGTAAACAATGGCTCCGACGGTGTTGCATTCTCCAGCAATGGCGGTACTGATTTATTACTTGGATTAGATAGTTATTATAAATCAAACTTAAAACCTTTTAGAATATAGGTTAAATTATAGACCTCATAATTAATTTTATGAGGTCTATTTTTTTGTCTAAAATTTATTGATGACATCGAACAATTGTAATTAATATATTAGATCATACAATTGTTCTAAGTCTTTGATTTTGCTGGATTAAAACGGGGCCTATAGCCCCACCATACCACCAAATTTATATATTTTTCCAGCAAAATCTTCTACACCAAGTTCCCCTGATACAACCCCCATCATTTTTAAAACACGACCCAAAAAAAATTTTATAAAAAAAATCTTGCACTTTTTAGTAGTGATTGCTACATGTTGTGTATAAGGAGGGCAATATGCCTAGATATGTACTAGAATACGGAGGGTTCAGAGATTTTGAATCCGAAGACCCGAAGGATGTCATTGATGTTTTTCGTAAGATAATGCAATACGACAGTGATGACATAGATGGTTTGTTATCGACATGCGCTTCCAACATTTGCGATAAAGTTTACAAGCCAATTAGGTTTGGTAATGTCGAGGAATTTACGGAAGATTTATTAAAATACAAAATATTAAGGGAGACCAGCCAATGAAACGTAACGAAGAGAGCTATGCGAAGGTTGATAAGAAAGAGATGTTTAATTATCGTGGCACATTAGGACTAAGCCAAGTTGTAATGGCTAAGAAATTAGGATTAAGTCACAGGATGTGGAATCATTATGAGCATGGAACGAAGCAAGTTCCTATATCAGTGGTTTTATCAGCGAAATATTTGTGTAAGAACCTAGATAAGATGGATAAATTGCATGACGACATCAAACAGCACGAAGAGCCGTTGACAAAATGGGATGTGGACAGGATTGAGGCTCTTATGAGGGCTGCCAAAACCAAAGGTCACAATTCCAATGATAACGATCCAACTATTGCGAGGATATTTACGCAATGTGAAAAGGAAATGGGCTTTCTATTGTCAAAAATAAATTAATCGTATAGTATCTTGGCATAAACTAGTTTTTTGCGGAGATTTAACATGGTTAATGGTCCTATGGGCGGGAATATGGGTACACCACCTGTTCCTCCACAGCCTCCACAGGTAAGTTTTACGACAACTGCTGAAAGCAGGGGTGGTTTCAATAACTTTTTAAAATCCATACCACAAACGAATATGATCCCACCACCTCCTCCGATGGGGTCATCCCCACCTATGCCTATGGGAAATCCTATGGGTAACATTGATATATTCAATCAGCCTCCTTCTATGGGCATGGGGATGATGGGCATGAATCAGCCACAAATGAATCCTATGATGCAACCACCTATGAATATGGGTATGATGCAACAGCCTATGATGATGGCTAATGGTGGAGGTGTTCCACCTAGACGCACAGATATTATGGGTCAAGATCATATGTTATCATATATAACACCCGAAGAAGGTGGTATATTACAGGCATTAGGTGGATCTGGCGCACCAGGACCTATGGGTATTCCGAGTTTCTTTAGCTTTAGTGACGATGCTCAAGCTACAGATCCAGGTTCTAACACTGGTGGCGACAACGAAAGCGATGAAAATGATGATGAAGATAATTATCAAGATTATAGTGATGGCAGTGGATCTCAAGACACGGGTAATGTAGAAGACAGTTACAGTGGTGATTACACTGGCGGAGGTAATGAAAGCAACGACAACGATCCTTTCGATGATGGTGGAGGCAGACCTGAAGATTACGGACTTACGCAACAAGATTTTACAGACGCTAGTAATGTTGGGGCAAGCACATTTAATGAATCTCAAGGTAACAGAAATAATATAGTTAACTCACAAAACTACGACCCACAATTTACAGCGGATAATTTAGCAAGAAGAGGACTTGACCCATCAGGCTTTATGGGCATTGATAACTTTGGACAAACAACGCAGGGTATGCAAGCTAGAGATCAAGCTAGAGATCAAGCTCAAAGGGATGCTGAGTTAGCGTCAGCCAATCAATTATCAGGTCAATCCATACCCACTATGGGAGATTTAGGTGCGAGTTCAGGTATTCAAGGTATTAATCGTCAGCAAATGAAGCCAGGTGCAGACTTAGCATTAGGGTTTGAGAACCTTAACAACTTAGTATCTTTAGGTGCGGCTCAAGGAATTTTAGATCGTGACATTGCTGGTCCAGATAAGACTAGTTACGAACAATTATCATCTCTTATTACTCAGCCTAATACAAGAATAGACGCTTCTTCAGGCAACCGACCTAATCCTAAGGGTATGTTTACTGGTCCTGAAGACGCTTTGATGTCTGGGAGAAGTAGAGGAGCTAGTATAAATAATCCTGGCAACATAAGAGGTGGAGGCGGTTTTGATGCTCAGATAGGAACAACTCCTGATGGTTTTGCTATTTTTGACAACTTACAATCTGGTAAAGATGCAATAGGCACATTGGCGAATACATACGCAGACAAATACGGAATAAATACTATTGATGCTTTTAACAATAGATTTAGTCCAGTAGGTAAAGAAAACACACAAGCTGCAGTAGACACAAAGAATAAACTTATGGCAGATGCTTTAGGGGTTGATCTAAATGCAAATGTTGATTTCACTGACCCTAATGTTCAAGGTAAGATTACTAATGCTGTGATGCAATCAGAAATTGGCAAACAAGGTATGCAAGATGTAAACGCTTTCACTGGAATTGGTGATGTATTTAACGCTCCAACTGTAGAGCCAGATAGACAAGGACCGCCTCAATTCAATGAATTTTCCAGAACTCCTGCAAGAACAATAACCCCTGATGGACGTGGTGTTGAATCAGTGTTTGGTGAACTAGATTTTCCAGGTTCTAAAAATGATAGGGATTTTAATAAAACTGTTGTTGCTGGCACAAATTTAAGTCCTGGACAATTTAGTAGGTCAAAAGATTTCGCAAGAGATCGAGAAGGAGACGTATACAGCGAAGGTAACTTTGATGTTATTCCTAATAACACAGAAGCTCAGTTTGATATGTTCGGCAATAAAATTTCCGATATTGGTGCAGGAATACAAGAATTGCAAAACAGAAGGGATGGAATAGAGGAATTTCAATTAAAAGATGCAGCTATTCCTGGTCGTGGCAGATCTGGTGGAGGTGGACAAAACATAGCTCCACAAAACAGTATCCAAAACGCATTAAATAGAGCAGCTAGAGGTAACAGAGGAATAGAGTTAGGTGATTTTCCACAGACAATAGGACCAGAAACTCCTAGTGGTTTTAGTGCCATTGGCTCTGGTAGAACAGGTCAAACACCTACAACCGATACAGTTTATGATATTGACACTAGACCAGAAAACGCTTTAGGTTTTAGAGATACTCCATTTCAATTTGATCCTGCTAATTATATTGAAGGTCTTGGCATGGGTGAAGCTGGAGGTAAAGGCATATCAGCGTTAACACCAGCAGAGCAAAGTCAACAAGTAGATTCCTCACCTAGACCAGAAGACTACGAAGAAAATGTAGGAAAGCCATATTCAGGTATGGATATAAATAAAATTGAGGATTTTTATAACGCTCCTACGACATTTGAAAAGCTAGGTGTTCCTGCTGGAATGTTTAGTACAGCCTTAAATTTCGCTGAGAGCAAAGCTAGAGATTTTATAGCCTCTGATTTGATTTCAGGTAATTTTGATCCTATATACGACAGAGACGGTAAAATCACTGGTTCAAGAAACCCTAGAACTGGAGAAGTACAAAGTGGCATGGACTTTGATGCAACCGACACTGGAAGTGGCGAAAATGAAATTGCATTAATTTTAAAACGATTACAAAAAGACAAAGCAAAAGAAGAAGAAGAAGATGATGGCACACCGAATGTTTTTGGTGGTGGAGAAAAAAAGACTACAACTGCCCCTTCTGCTAGATCGGTTGTGGTTGATTCACCATTCACAAGCAATGTTGGCAACTTCACTCCTGTTGGGTATGATGGTGGTAACATAAACGATTTGATCGCAAGACTAACAGGAATAGCAAATCCTAAGAAAGCAGCTCAAGGTGGTGTAATAGGGTATGCAAACGGTGGTGGTGTCGATCAAGCATTGGATAGATTTTTAGCGTCAGCGTAATGAATGAAACTTTAAAGCCAGAAGATTTTGCAGAGTACCTTAGTGACGATGAGTTATCGAAGTTAGCTCCTTTGCTTAATCGGCTAACAACGCTTGACGATCAAAAGACACACCAAGAAAACTATTTAAAGTTTGTAAAAAAGATATGGCCTTCTTTCATTGAAGGCAAGCATCACAAGATTTACGCAGATAAACTACAGCAAGTGGCAGATGGTAAGATTAAGAGATTAATTGTTAACATGCCACCAAGACATACGAAGTCAGAGTTTGCGAGTTACTTGTTTCCTGCGTGGCTTATGGGCAAACGACCTGATTTAAAGATAATACAAGCGACACACACAGCAGAACTTGCTGTTGGATTTGGTCGTAAGGTAAAGAACTTAATTGATAGCGATGACTTTAGGGATATATTCCCCGATATAAAGTTAGCGACTGATGCGAAGGCATCTGGCAGATGGTCAACGAATGGTGGCGGAGAATATTACGCTGTTGGAGTTGGCGGTGCGTTGGCTGGTCGTGGAGCTGATTTGTGTATTATTGACGATCCTGTTTCTGAGCAAGACGCATTAAGTCCGACCGCTTTGGACAGTATTTATGAATGGTATACATCAGGACCTAGACAGAGACTACAGCCAGGTGGATCTATTATTATTGTTATGACGAGATGGGGTATTAAAGACTTGACTGCACGAGTTATTGCAAAGCAGTCAGAAGGAGGAGCAGATAAATGGGAAGTCGTGGAGTTTCCTGCAATATTTCCAGATACAAACAATGTACTTTGGCCAGAATATTGGAGTCGAGAGGAATTAGACGGAGTAAAAGCGTCAATTCCCGTGTCGAAGTGGAATGCACAGTATATGCAGAACCCAACGGCAGAAGAAGGAGCTATAATAAAAAGGGAGTGGTGGAATGTTTGGGATCATGCTAAACCACCTCCCTGTTCATATATCATTCAATCATACGATACCGCTTTCAGTAAAAATGATCGTGCTGATTATAGTGCTATTACAACTTGGGGTATTTTTACTCCCGTAGAAGGTGAGGCTGATGCGATTATTTTGCTTGATGCTGAAAAGGGCAGGTGGGATTTTCCAGAATTGAAGCAAATGGCTTATGATTTGAACGATGCTTATGAACCTGACATGATTTTAATAGAGCAAAAAGCTAGTGGTACGCCTTTAACACAAGAGCTTAGACGTATGGGTATTCCAGTTACACCCTTTACACCGAGTAAAGGTGCTGATAAGTTTGCAAGAATGAACGCTTGTGCGCCTGTCTTTGAAAGTGGTATGGTTTGGAGACCAGACGCTAATTTTGCAGAGGAAGTTGTTGAGGAATGTGCGAGTTTTCCACATGGAGATCATGATGACTTGGCAGATTCGATGACACAGGCTATACTAAGATTCAGACAAGGTGGTTTTATATCCACACCTGACGATGAGCATTTTGAACCAGGATATAGAAAAAGAATGGAGTATTACTGATGGGCAACAAAGAAATAAAAGTAAAAAACCCTTTTGATATTAAACTTACCAATAACTTATCTAAGAAAAAACAAAAAGAAAGACTCAAGCCTTCAGTATCTGTGCCTAAAAAAATGCAATTTGGTGGTGATCCTACAGGCAACACAATGTCTGAAGCAGATATGAAAAGAATGCAAAAATTAATGGCTAGAAAACAAACACAAGAAGGTGGTAATACTATTTCTGAGGCTGATTTAAAAAGATTAAAAGAAGCGTTAAAAGGAGCTGCAACCGCAGGAATGATGGGTAGTGGTATTGGTAAAGGTATGCCACAAGGGAAAAAAATGGGTGGCAAAGTCCAAAAGATGAATATGGGTGGTCAAGTTATGGACACAACCAAATCTATGCCAGTTGGTATGATGGACGGTGGCAAAGTTAAGAAAATGAATATGGGCGGTGTTATACCAGGCAGAGGCGGTATGTTTAAAGGAATGAAATAATGGGAAGTTTTGATTTCAAAGATGCTAAAACCGCTAAAGAAGCAAAGGATCTTAAAAGAATAAAGCTGGCAACACAGTTAATGGCTGGTACTGCTAAATTCGCAGGAGGCAAAGGAATGAAAGCTGCTGTTCTTAAATCTCTTGGTATGAAAAAAGGCGGAGCTGTCAAAAAAATAAAATCTATTATGCTTAAAGGTCGTGGTGGTAAATTTAAAGGGATTATGTAATGGCTGGTAAAAAAAAGAGAGACGCTTTAGCTGGTGTCAATATGGCTATGTCTTTGGATTCTCAAGCTAACAAAGACTTAGCTAAGTTAAAACGCATGGCAAAGAAGCCTGGTAAAGTTAAGACTAAGCCAATTAATATGCAACTAGCTAGTAACTCAATTCAAAAACCTGGTGCATTTAACATAAAAAGAAACACTATTATGAAAGCTAGATTCGGTGGTAAAGTTGTTCAAAAGATGCAAGGCGGTGGTAGTCCTTTAAGTCCAGAACAAATGGAAGCAGCCATTAGAGAAATAGAAGAACAAGGCACTGTGTTTGGTAAAGGCAAAGAGTTATCGAAAGACCAGACTAAAAAAATATCTGATAAGTTTGAATCAGACTTTAATCGCCTATTTGGTAAAAAATATGGTGGAGCAATAAGAAAAATGAGAAAAGGTGGAGTTGTTAACACAACAAGATCCATCCAACTTAGCCCAATAACAGGCGAACCAATATAGGAGATTATTATGGCAGGAAAAAAATTAGATGAATCTTATAAAGTTTATTCAGGCTTTAAAGGTACTCAACCAGGTCTTACTAATAGACAAATGAAAAGTATTATGAAATCACTGAACAAAATAAAAATTAAAAAAATTGGAATGGAAGACGGTGGCGATGTTGTTCCAGTGCCAAAGAGAAGACCAAAGAATTTTAAAGATATAGTGTCGATTAATGTCGATAAGAAGCCTGGAAATCTAACTCAAAAACAAAAAATACAAGCAGCCATTAAAGCAGGAACATTGCAAGTTGGTGATGTGAATGAAATGACTGAATACGATATAGAACAGCTTTTAAAAGCTAAAGGAAAAAGATTTGGTGGCAAAGTTAAGAAAATGAAACTAGGTGGTGAAGCAAAACCTTTAGTTGGTGGTCAATTTAAGCTAGATAAAAACAAAGACGGTAAAATATCTGGTGAAGACTTTGCTAAGATGGAAATGGGTGGCAAAGTTAAAGAATACGGTGGTGGCGGTAAAGTCAAAGGTGGCAAGATGACTTGTCGTGGTATGGGTAAAGCCATTAAAGGTGGTGGTTTTTCTATTAGTTAGGATTTAAAATGGCGATTGAGAATATAAATGGGATAGCAGACGCTATAGCTCCAGAGTTACAAGCTAATTTAGTTGAATTGCCTCCAGAGGCTATGGTCGAAGGAGTTACTGAGTTAAATGATGGCTCTGCTATTGTTGGAGATATGGAAATGGAGTCAGAAACTCCTATAGCCATTCCTTTTGATGCAAACTTAGCCGATCATATAGACGAAGATGTTTTATCTGAAATATCAAGTCAATTAACTGGAGATAT
>ENA-OSJC01001546-OSJC01001546.1-marine-metagenome-genome-assembly--contig:-NODE-1546-length-18713-cov-6.445375_pt1 | contig 18713 bp, 40 predicted proteins | sample MGYA00237885_ERZ534234 | MGnify/ENA primary metagenome ERZ534234 (study PRJEB26413, sample SAMN06343907) | marine metagenome | isolation source: coastal waters | place: Atlantic Ocean: West Antarctic... | reverse complement strand
TGTTGCAAAAGCCTATAAGGTTTTGGAGCAGTTCGCTTTCCTAAACAACAAAGCTAAACAGTAACTTAACAGGAGATATAACATGGGCGAGAAAAAAACAACTCCCATTACGATCAATGACGTTGAATACACTTATGAAGATATGACCGAGCAACAGCAGGCAATGGTTAATCACTGCAATGACTTAGACAGAAAGATTAAGTCTACCCAGTTTAACCTTGATCAATTGTCAGTAGGAAAAGATGCATTTGTTAATATGCTTATTGCTGACCTTGAGCAAGAAGCTGAGTAAATGAAACTGGTCTTTGCTTTGATCGTTTTGGTTAATGGAACGGTTGATGTAAAGGCCACTAGTCATTGGCATGATCTTAATCGGTGTAAGTGGTTTGCTGAAGAGCTAACCATTCAGGGGACAAGAAAAAGATACAGTACTCCAGTAATGGCGTATTGCGTTCCCAAGTATGTAGACCCGAGCAAGGTACTGATCCATGATTGACCCGCTAACCGCTATAGCAGTTGCCACAAAAGCATTTAACACCGTAAAAGCAATGGTTGCTGCTGGCCGAGATGTAGAAGATACACTTGGGCAGATTGGTGCATGGTATGGCGCTTGCAGTGACTTTAACGAAGCCAAGAAACAGGCAGAAAACCCGCCATTGTTTAAACGGTTGGTAGCTAGGCAATCCGTAGAGCAAGAAGCTATGGAGATATACGCTAAAGAAAAGAAGATTAAGCAGCAAGAAAAAGAGTTGCGCGAGCTGTTGATGTACACCTATGGCCCGACAGGATATACAGAGCTTGTTGCTTTAAGGCGAAAGATCAAAGACCAGCGTGAAAAAACTATTTACGCGCAGGAAAGAAAAAGAAAAGCAGTGTTTTGGACTACCGTCCAGCTCGGAGCTTTAACTGTATTAGTGTACACTTTGTACATTATTATCAAATTACTTATTGGAATGTCGAATGGCAACGGTATCTGAAGCACTTTTAAAACTTGAAGCTCACGAAAGAGAGTGCGCGGTGCGTATGATCTCGATAGATGAGAAGTTCCAGAGCATAGAAAAGCGACTTGATGAAGGTTCTATAAGGTTTAAGAAAAGTGAAATGATGCTGTGGGGTATGTACCCGCTGATAATTGGATTGTTCCTAGTAGAGAAGTTTGTCTAATGAGCTTACTAAACCAGTTAATAGGCCCAGTAACAGGTCTTCTTGATAAGTGGATACCAGATGCAGACACCAAGCAGAAGATCGCGCACGAAATTGCAACAATGTCAGAGAAACACGCGCAGGAGTTATCTCTTGCTCAAATCAAACTTAACACCGAAGAAGCAAAAGGCAGCGCATTTCAGCGAAACTGGCGACCTGCTACAGGCTGGGTCTGCGTCCTTGGCTTTGCAGTCAACTTCCTAATCTCACCCTTGGCCGCTGGCTTTGGTGTAGATATCCCGCAAGCTGATACTGGCACTATGATGCCTATTCTGATGGGCCTATTGGGGCTGGGCGGGCTTCGCAGCTTCGAGAAAACCAAACAAGTAGAAGGTAAATAACATGGCTAAATCACCTAAAAAAGAAAGCGGCTTCTTTAAGGCCAAAGAGCTGACCTGTAAGTGCGGCTGCAATACCACAGAATTTGATCTAGGATTTCTTGCTACCCTGAATGCCATCCGAGAAGAGTGCGGGTTTAGCTTTGCCCTATCATCTGCTTACCGATGCCCCCAACACCCCATAGAAGCCCGTAAAGAGCATCTAGGAGCGCATACAACTGGAAAGGCGGTAGATGTGTTGGCTAATGGAGAAAACGCCTTAGAGATCATTAGAGTGGCCCAAAAGCATGGTATACAGAGAATAGGCATACAGCAGAAAGGTGGCGGTAGATTCATTCACCTAGATGCCTGCACTGATGAAGACGGCTTTCCTAATCCAGCCATTTGGAGCTATTAATGGCCAGATAAATTAGTTATACTTTTGGTGCGCCATGTGGCGTAAACTTTTTTACTTGTCTCTTGTTATTCCCTTTTAGCCCTGCTTATTAATTTATTGCAGGGCTTTTTTTTGCCTTTTGCTAAATAAAGTAAACTAAAAGGTTTACATTAGGGTAAACATCAGGCAAGATATCACCTCAATTAACAAAACAAGGGCAACAAAATGTTAAATTTCAACCAGTCATCCGATAGCACCATTATCCGCACAATAGAAAACCATGATGGTATTTTGTGGGCAATAGAGCGAGGCGTAAGATACCCTTCAGAAGTGCAGGAGTTCGTAAAAAAAGAGTTAGCAGAAATGGAAGCGGAAATGAAGCGCAGGTATCCAGACGCTGTTTAATTAACCGCCCCTTCGGGGGCAAATGCTGTAGGAGGCAATATGGGAATCAATGAGTTAAACGACCTAGAGCGCGGTGAGTATGACTGCGTAACAGGTTATCCAGCCCTAAACGGGCAATCAGACGCTTACTATGCAGGTTATGGTAAGCAGTACGCTACAGAACAGACCATAGGGGGTCAACAATGAAATCAAGCGAATTAATTAACGAGCTGGCAGCAGCTCTATGCAAGGCTCAGGCTGAGATGGGGGGGGCAGTTAAGGATTCATCTAACCCGTTCTTTAAGTCCAGCTATGCCGATCTAACGTCTGTTATTAAGGCAATCAAGCAGCCCTTTTCTGATAACGGTTTAAGCTACACACAGTTTCCAGTCACCTTTGAAGATCGTATTGGCGTAGTTACTCGCCTAATGCACAACTCAGGCCAGTGGCTAGAAATGGATTACACCCTGCCGACTGTTAAGAAAGACCCACAGGCATCAGGGTCAGCCATAACGTACGCAAGACGGTACGCTTTACAGTCTATTGCAGGCATACCCACAGCAGACGATGATGCAGAATCTGCAATGCTTCGCGGTGATGACAAGAAGAAAATTACTGAAGATGAAGTAATTGCTATCAAGAAACTTCTTGATGATACCGAAAGCGATGAAGCCAAGTTCTGTAAATGGCTAAAGGTTAAGTCTATTGATCAGGTTCTGGCTGTACATTACGACCGAGCTGTTGCCGCACTAGAGGCCAAGAAGTGATCATCTTAGACCATGAGCAGGGTTCACCAGAATGGCTTGCCGCTAGATTGGGTAAGCCTTCTGCAAGCATGTTTTCTAAGCTAATTACAGCCACTGGGAAGCCTTCTAGCTCTGCTGATGGGTACATCAATCAATTGATAGCCGAACGCCTTACAGGGCAATCTGAGCCGTTCTACGTTACTGAGTGGATGGCGCGTGGAACTGAGTTGGAACCAGAAGCCCGTGAAGCCTACGAGTTTATTTCTGGCAATGATGTTATTGAAACTGGGTTTATTTTAGATACTGGCTTTGAGTATGGGTGTTCGCCTGATGGATTAATTGCAGATCAAGGCGGTTTAGAAATCAAATGCCCAGCGCCTCAGACGATGGTCAGTTATTTGAGAGACAACCAAGTAGGCGTAAAGAAATACTGGCAACAGATTCAGGGTTGTATGTGGATCAGCCATAGAAAATGGTGGGACTTTTTCGCCTATCATCCAGAAATGCCGCATGTGCTTGTGCGGGTTGAACGCGATGAAGACTATATCGCAAAGCTGGCCGAGGAAGTGACCAAGGCCGTTGAAGTAATACTAAACCAAGTGGAGAAGTTAAAATGAAAGTAGGATTATCTGTAAGAATTGACGTTACTAAAATTGACAAGGCGCGTCTTTACAAAGGGGCAAAGGGTACTTATCTTGATCTGACCACGTTTATTGATACCGAGCAGCAAGACCAGTACGAAAACAACGGCTTTATCAGCCAGTCTACTACTAAGGAAGAGCGAGACGCGCAGGTACAAACGCCTATTCTTGGAAATGTGAAGGTCTTTTTTACTGATGGAGCAAAGCAAGTTGAAAGCGCACCAGTAAATCAGGGTGGTCTGAGCATTGAAGAGTTGGATGATGACGTACCGTTCTAAACTAAAAACCCCCTCTCGCGAGGGGGAAACCATAGGAGGTTTGCTAGTCGGGGGAACCAGCTCAATTAATATATCACAGGATTTGAAACGATGGAATTAATAGACGCAGGCAAGTGCCTTAAAGCAGCACAAAAGGAAAAAGGTATTACTAGCCGTGAGCTGGCTAAAAGGAGCGGAACTTCGCCCCAGCAACTGCTAAGGTGGCGCTCCAGCAAAAACATCAAACTACATACGATTCAGTTATTGACCTTTCATTTGGGTATAAGCATTGATGATTTTATAGCTTTTAGGAATAAGTAGCCAGTAAGGTTTACTTTTAAGTTTATTACAGGCATCATTCAAAAAGTATTCGGGCTTGAGGCTGATGGACTCTTTAAATTAAACATCAGAGCGTGGTTGACCCTCCAGACATGGCCCCAGATGCAGATCGGTTTCTGCTGATGGATAGATTAGAGATTCGATACGAATACGAATTAACCGCAAAGTTGCTTTAGCCCTTTGATCTTGAATTTACTATTTTCATAGTAAAAGGGTTAAATCATCTTTAATAAATTGGTTATCAATTAGGTTGCCTAATGCAAAATAAGGTAATTAAAAAAATAACCTTTAATTAAATACTTGGCGAGGCTTGCCGAGTCCTTAGGAGAGACAAAATGGATATGCACATTGAAAAAGCATGTAAGTTTTTAGAAATGTCTGAAGAAGAAGTTTTAAGCTGGATTACATCAATGGAGCCTGATTACTTTACTTATATATGCGGTGAAGGCGTAGGTGCTTTTTACACTGATGGTGATGAGGGCTTAATGTGGTTTGATCCTGATTGTGAAATCTTTGAAGAAGAAGGTATTAAGGTTTCAGTAATGGGAAACTATTGCGACATTGATTTTGAGTCTATGCACAAAATACATTCGCTGTTGTCTGGGTACGATGACCTATGATTATTATTCCTAGCGTCAAGAACCATCAAGAAGCCAAACAAATGGCTACCAACAAAGCGTTTAACGGTAAGACAATGCTTGAAAAGGGTTCAGGGCAATATGCTGGCAATCTGGCTGAGTTAGTATTTAAAGACATTCTTGACATAAAGCGTCTTGAACATGATTACACAGCGTCAACCAGCTACCATTTTGATTTTAAGATTGGCAAAGCAACTATTGATTTAAAAGCTAAACAAAGAACTGTTGATTGCCGTCCTGATTATGACACTCACGTTAACCTTTACCAAAAGGATTACCCCTGCCATTATTACGTCTTTGCCAGCGTCTTGATTCCAAAAGGTGAGGAGCTTGCATCTAAAGTACAGTTTATGGGATGGTGTAGAAAATCTGACTATTGGTCTACCTGCCAGATAAAGAGAAAGGGCGAGAATTCTGATGGCTTGATTGAGCGTGAAGACGGTGGTAAGAAGAAATATAACCAACTGGAAAAGATGGACTCATTGTTTAACAATATTGAGACGCATCTGTATCAACTAACATTCGGGGAATAAAATGCTTTTAAATACAAAGGAAAACTGGGAGCCTGAACAGTCTGACGTTATTGCATGGGGTAGGACTTATCCAGCAGTGGACGTACACCAAGAGCTGAGAGCTATGGAATCATGGCTAGACGCCAACCCAACCAAGCGCAAGACCAAATCGGGCATTAAGAGATTCGTTAATAGCTGGCTTGCTAGGTCTCAAAATCAAGGCGGTACTAGCCCGATTGCCAAGAGTTACAAGAAGGCAGATAGTTTACGGGCCAGAACGCTAGATGAAAGCCTTACAGATATTAGCTGGCTAGAGCCAGAGCAGCAGAAGGAAATGAAAGAATATTATCTTGCACAGCGCGGGTACTATTACGATGGAGAGTTAAAACATGCCAGCAGCTAATAAGCCAAGATTCATCCAGTATAAAAAGCATCCTGAATGTCACAACTGCATAAACCCAGTTTGCGGTTGTCATAATACCAAACTTGAATATGGTAATTACTATACCTATAAGCAACTTCAGGAGGCTATAAGCGTAAGTAAAGCAACAATTAAGGGCAGGTTATACGGTAAGCCGTTCTTTACTGATCGCGACCTGTACAGGGTTGGTGATGCCCAGAAGAAACCATCCGATTACATGATGAGGGTTAGAGGCTCTGACAAGCTGGAAACCTCCAGCATGAGATTATCGGATAAATGGTTAAGGGTGCTTCTATGAGTCAGGGCGACTTTGTAAAAATCAACAGCAAAGACGAGGTAGAAAAGCGACTACCTTTCTTGTTGAGCCGATTGGAAAACTGGGATTATGCTAATCCGCTGGCTATTAAGTTTGAAGCCTACCAGAACCCCAGATCATTAAGCCAGAACGCCATGGCCCATATCTGGTACAGGCAGATAGCAGTTGAAATGGCAAAGAAAGGCCATGTGATTAAGCATGACAAGCCCGAAAAGGTTTGGAAGCTCTGGCTGAAGCGAAGGTTTATCGGAGTCTACACTGTCAACATTGGCAAAGAGATAATCGAGGATCAGATCAAATCAACCAAAGACCTAAAAAAAGGCGAAATGGCTTACTATTTAGATCAAGTGTATCATTGGGCTACCAAGCAAGGGGTAATGTTGAGCGTACCGCACGAGAGCGAATACGCAGCCTTGCAAAATCAGCAAGAGAACTAGCAATGAAGCATTTAATTATACCTGACACACAAGTTAAGCCTAATACGCCCATTGAGCATTTGAGCTGGGCGGGACAGTATGCAGTGAAGATGCGACCAGACGTTATTGTTCACATTGGCGACCATTGGGATATGGAGAGCCTAAGCTCCTACGACAAGGGCAAGAAAAGTTTTGAAGGTAGACGGTATACCAAAGACATTAAAGCTGGCATTGCAGGCATGGAAGCCTTCTTAAAGCCTATCCGCGATGAACAAAAAAGATTGATTCGGAACAAAGACAAGCAATGGAACCCGCGACTGGTTTTTACCCTTGGAAACCATGAGAATAGAATAATCAGAGCCATTGAAGATGACCCAATGCTAGATGGCTTGATAGGGTTTAAAGACTTTAATCTTGAAGAGATGGGCTGGGAAGTTTACGACTTTTTAGAGGTTGCCGTTATTGACGGGCTTGCCTATTCCCATTACTTCACTTCTGGGGTAATGGGTCGCCCAGTCTCTAGCGCAAGGAACATGCTAAGTAAAAAGATGATGTCCTGCATTATGGGTCATGTACAAGATAGAGATATAGCCTACGGGCGCAGGGCAGATGGCACGAATATACTGGGTTTGTTTTCTGGCATATTTTACCAGCATGATGAGTCCTACTTAACCGCTCAGACCAATGGTTCTTGGCGCGGCATTTGGATGCTAAACGAGGTTGCTGGTGGTGGCTGTGATGAATTGCCAGTATCAATCAACTATCTAAGAGAGAAATTTGGGGGCTTAAATGAGTAAGGTAATTGATTTTCCTATGTACGGCATCAAAGTTAAAAAGATGCACTGTGAATGCGGCCTACCTCTTGAATACTGGCTTGGTTCTGATGATTGTGCTTATGGTATGTGTCCTCGCTGCAACCTTGACAGCCCTGAAGAACTTACAGTCCCGCTGGAGGAAATACATTGATAAATAAAGCTGAAAAACATCATTGGGAAAGACTTAGGCAGGAACACCCACCAATTGATTTTAGAGATGATGGTGTAGATTTTGACGTTGATGAGCCAGATGCAGTAAATAGCCCAGATCATTATGCAAGCGGTGGCATTGAGTGCATTGATGCAATTGAAGAATCTATGGCTTCTTATGCGTTTCACGGCTACCTAAAAGGCAACTGTCAGAAATACTTGTGGAGGTATGAGGCCAAGGAAAATCCGATACAGGATCTGCAGAAATGCCGCTGGTACCTAGATAAGTTGATTGAAACGCTGGAGAAAGAAGAATATGGCCAAGCGTAAGAGGTCTACTATCGCGCAGGAGGTAGAGAAGGCTGCAAAGCTCTTACAGCGACTTGTAAGATTGAAGGCAAGCGATGACAACGGATACTGCCAGTGCGTTACCTGCGGCAAAATAGACCACTACAAGAACATGCAAGGTGGTCACTTTATGCCTAGGGGTAGAACGGTCTTTAAGCTATTTGAAGAGAATATACACGTTCAATGCCCAGCCTGTAATCTTTGGGGCATGAAACAGGCTCACTACGTCTTGCGCTATAGGCAATGGATGGTTGATACATACGGTGAGAATCGCATTAGGGCGATGGAGCGGCTGGCTTGGAGAGCTTCGCCTAAGTTCGACCGAGAGGAAGTGATCCAGTTTGCCAGAGACTTAAAGGAGCAGATTAAGGATCAGGAATGGCGCATAGGTGAGATGTAAAGTTATAAGAACAAATTCTTTATTCCATAATGGTATATGCAAATCATTATTATTGTAATCAAAAAAGTTTACTTTAGGAAATAAAGGGCGCATAGTTACACCTCATTCAACGAAACAAGGTTTACAAAATGAAAACTTTAACCGCAAACAAAACCTACATTGGCCGATTTATTTGTAACAGTGACAGCACTTTTGAAGTTACTGTGCTAAAACGAACTGAAAAGTCGGTTACATTTTTGCACCCCCATACAGGAGAGAGCAAGCGTGCAAAGATACATAACCATAATAACGAAGAGTTTTTTATGCCGCTAGGAAACTACTCAATGTCACCAATTATAAGCGCTTAATTAAGCCGCCCTCTACGGGGCAATCAAAAAACCAAGGGGAATGACATGAAAATCAAAGTCGAATGTACGCTTGAAGTTGACCCAAAAGTAATCAAGCAATTAATGCAGGAAAGGTGTCTAGCTGATAGTGACGAGACTATTCGGTGCTTTATTAGGTCGCATGTATTATCTGCTGGCGTAGGGGTTTTAAGTGACGCGCTTTACTATGCTCATCTTCCAGATGCTGTTGATATAATAAAAACAAATATATAAGGGGAATGACATGAACAAATATTCACTGAGTTACAATCAAATCAAGGCTTGCGATGAAGCCACAGAAATTATGTCAGAAAACCGCATAGGTTTTATTGGAGGAATAATCCTTTTTGCTTTATACGTTACTGTCTCAACCATGGGCTACAACGACTGTATCAATATGGGGGTGTGCTAATGACTATTCTAATTGTTAAGCAAAACCTTGAGCTGCTGATCAACAACATTCAATCATCTTATAAAAATTGGGATGGCGATTTAATTGACCTAACTGATTACGACAAGGATTCGGCTTGTTATTCGTTTTTGTTGCAAATGGATAGCTGGCTTGATGATGTCTTGCCTCCTTGTATTATTGATCAGAAATCGTTCTTGGATAAGCTATACCATGACCTTGAATCTGATGCGTGTTCAATCCTTCTTAAAAATGCTATCTATTTACACCTTGAGCCAACTTTAAGTGATCTAGTTCAGGAGGCGTATGATTGCGTAAACAACATTCAGCCAGAGCCGTTCGCTGGCTATGAGAGAGGTGAGTAATGGAAATGATATTATCTGTGATATTCGGATTGTTTGTTGCTGCGCTGTTTAGAGGTGCGTGGCTTATGGTTCAAGATGCCAACGAACGCTACGAACAGAGTAAAAAAGAGGATAAGAAATGAAAAGTTTAAAAGATTTTATTGATGACGCGCATAAAAGTGCCGACAAAGCCATCAAGAAGGCGCAGAAAAATGCAAAGATAGAATCGGTGAAAGAGTATTTAACTAAGCCTGTTGTAGTTTATAGATTACACTTGGGGGTAATGATAATCGCTCTGTTTGGCTTTATAGCCTACGAATTATTTATCTATTAGCCAAGGGCGCAAGCCTTCCTCCTGCCAGCCTTATCCACTGGTGTGCTGCAACGGATTAGGCCAAGGTCACTTTGTACCTTTTGACCCAGACTAGTCCACTGGGGAGCTGAAACGGACTACCCTAAAAATTTTGTAAAATGGTCACTACAGCGACCAATAGTGTTGAAAATGGTAACTACAGTGAACATACCATTTATGATATACATTGCATGCTAAAGCATCATTTCAAATCATAACTGATAGCACCTATAATGCGTTCCTAATCAATCAGGAGCCGCCCGTGATACTTTACATGATAGCCTTTACTTTAGTTTCCCTTTCCCTAGTCGCTGTAGATGACCTGCAATAGTTTACATTTCCGATAAAAACCCGCTACAATGCCCTAACCAACTACAGTTCGGGGTGCTTTATGGACTCATTACAAGTAACTGCACGAATAGATGAATGTTTATTCTTTGAGCTAGAAGATCACCTCTTCCAGTTTGACGCTATTATCGATTCCTTAATTGAAACTGACGTGCAAAGAAATCAAATTCGCGATGCACTGGCCGACTGGTGTATATCAGTTTCAGAAGCAGTGGAAGACATAACTGAAATCAAGCAAGATCAAATCCAAGAAATCACATTAACTGCCGATGAAGTATTCGGCACTGAGGTCTAATGCTAGAAATAAACTATAGGAAGTCAGGGGACTTAATACCGTATATCAACAACTCCCGAACCCACAGCGAACAACAGGTGCAGCAGGTAGCATCAAGCATTAAGGAGTTCGGTTTTACTAACCCTATCTTGATAGATGAAGATAGCGGCATCATAGCAGGTCATGGAAGGCTTCTGGCGGCACAAAAGCTAGGATTAGATGAAGTGCCTACCATTACGCTAGAAGGTCTTACAGAGGCGCAGAGGAAGGCTTACGTTATAGCGGATAACAAGCTAGGTCTTAACTCCAGTTGGAATGATGATTTACTGAAGATAGAGCTTGAAAATTTAGCCGATTCTGACTTTGATCTTAATTTGCTAGGATGGGACGTACTGCCCGAGTTTGAAGATGAGGTTAGCTATAGCATACTAGACGAGGAAGACGTAGAGGGCGAATTGAGCGATATGACTAACGGGGTAAGGAGAGCCATTCAAATTGAGTTTGATCTGCATGATTATGAAGAAGCGCAAGAGGTTATAAAGTTCTGGCGCGCAGAAGGCGCTTATGTTGGTGGCATCATTATTGATTTGCTGAAAAAAGAAAAGGCAAAGCTATGAAAACTTTAGAGCTGGTAGAGGTAGATCACATTATAAAGGTTGGAGACACTTGCCCCTTTATTGAGCCTAATGTGGTAGAAGATACCATCTTCACTATTGACGGCAAGCCGATTGGGTTTTACCTAAGAGATATATCTCAATACAGCCCTAAAGCAGCACAATTGGCTGATATAGCAGACGCTGAGTTAAGAAGTAAGCGAGTTCCTAAAAGCGTCATGAAACGCTCAAGTGGGTTTATTGATGGAGATAAAGATAAGCAAGTAGAGCAATACTCTACCATTCTAGGCTCTATACCTCCTAAGCCACACATGAGGAGACCATACCCAACTCGAAGTAGCGTTCATAATTCTCCGAAAGCTAAAACATTTGTTAAAGCAATGTTAATGCTGGTAAAAGAAAGCGAAAATATAATAAAGCAATTAACCCCCGAGTTATACGAAGAGCAGAAACAGCTTATTGCTGACAATATCGCTAAAGAATGGAGGTTTGGAGAACTGTTCACAAGTAGCATTTCTAATTTCAATATAGCTGCAAATTTTCACAGGGATAACGGAAATTTAAAAGGTTGCGCGAATGTAATCATAGCGAAGCGCCAAAACAGCACAGGTGGCTGCACTACGATCCCCGATTATGGTGCAACCGTAGACAGTAAAGATAATTCAATGCTTTATTACCCCGCATGGCGTAACGTGCATGGCGTGACCCCCATAATCCCTACCCACAAAGGGGGATATAGAAATACACTTGTATTTTACCCTTTAAGAAGTTTTCCAAAGGAATAGCATGAAAAACGGCAATCAAGGTGATGGTGGGGGTAGACCGATAATTGAGTTTACGCCAGAGCAGATCACCCAACTTGAGGCATTAGCGGCTGTACTTACTAAAGGCCAGATCGCTGATTACTTTAGCATTTCCGAAACAACCCTGCGGGCTATTGAAGAAAGACAGCCTGAAGTTTCTGACGCCTATAAAAAAGGAAGGGTTAAACAATGCGCTAGTATGGGTTCTAACCTCATACAATTAGCCAAGAAAGGTAACGTAGCGGCCAACATCTTCTATCTTAAAACGCAGGCTGGATGGCGAGAAGCAGAGCCGCCACCGCAAGAGATACCTGCCTTCAACATCATAGTGGACAGTCGTGCAACTAACGCTCCCACAGAGTGAAATACTCTTAAACCATTCGCGCTTTAAAACCGTGGTTGCTGGGCGCAGGTTCGGCAAGACTTTCCTGTCCGTTAATATGATCCTAAAAGAAGCCGTTACAGGGGTAAATAAGAACTGTTGGTATGTTGCTCCTACTTACGGGTCTGCTAAAGAGATCGCGTGGGATATGCTAATACACACTATCCCGCCTGAATACGTTTATAAAACCAATGAAAGCAGTTTGACGTTACGGCTTATTAACGGGTCTGTTATATCCTTAAAAGGCGCAGAGAAACCAAACAACCTTAGAGGCAGAGCTTTAGATTTCTGTGTGCTAGATGAATTTGCAGATATGAGGCCAGAGGCATGGTACGAGGTAATCAGGCCAAGTTTGAGTGACCGTCAGGGCAGTGCCGTATTTATTGGGACACCAAAAGGAAGGAATCACTTTTACGATTTGTGGGCAAAAGGAATTGATGGGGCTGGCAGTTGGTCTAGCTTTCAATACACGACTATACAAGGAGAGAACGTACCCGCAGAAGAAATAGAGGCTGCAAGGGCTGACTTAGATGAGCGCACATTTAAGCAAGAATATGAAGCTGAGTTTGTTACCTATCAAGGGCTGATTTACTATGGGTTTAACCGCGAAGAGTCTGTATTGGATATAGGGGATGATAATGGTACACTCCACATAGGTATGGACTTCAACCTTGATCCCATGTCAGCCGTTATATGCTTACGAAAAGGCGGGAAGCTGTACGCTATAGACGAGATTGTCATGTACGGATCAAATACCGATGAAATGGTTGCGGAGATAAAAGATAGGTACGGTAATCGTAATATCATTATCTACCCTGACCCAGCATCAAGACAGCGCAAAACAAGTGCTGGTGGTCGCACAGATTTGTCGATCTTACAAAACGCAGGATTTAGCGTTAAGGCGAAAAACTCACATGCATTGGTCAGGGATAGAATCAACGCTGTGAATAGTCGTTTACTGTCGGGTGATGGTGAGCGGCATTTGTTTGTCAGCCCCAAATGTAAACAGACTATTAAGTCTCTGGAGCGGCAGACATACAAAGAAGGCACAAGTGTTCCTAACAAGGACGATGGCTTTGACCATATGAATGATGCCCTTGGTTATCTTGTGGAATACCTTTTCCCTGTTCGCACAGAATACGACACACCACAACCCACTAGGTGGACTTGATGAGATTGAACGCAGACACAACGCACCCCGATTACGACAAATACGAAAGCCGCTGGGAGTTTTATGCTCGCAGCTATTTGGGTGGAGAAGATTATTTTAATGGCGCATATCTGACGCGCTACATATCCGAAACCAGTGATGACTACGACCGTAGGTTAGACCTCACCCCACTGGATAACCATGCTAAGAATATAGTTCACATCTACAGCAGTTTCCTTTGGCGCGTACCGCCTACCAGAGCATTCAATTCAGCCGCAGGCAACGTAGCCCTAGAGCCGTTCCTTGAAGATGCTGACCTTGATGGCCGCAGCTTTAATGCCTTTATGCGTGAGGCTCAGATATGGGCAAGCGTCTACGGGCATGTGTGGATAATGATGGATAAGCCTAAATCTACTGCTGGCACAAAGGCAGAAGAGCTGGCGCAAGAGATTCGACCCTATGTGACTATGTTCACACCAGAAAACGTCCTTGATTGGAATTATGTTCGCACCCCCAGCGGTCGCTTTGAGCTTGATTACCTGAAGGTAAGAGAGAGCGTTATTCGTGTAGACGAAACTACTACAGAGACTTACTACAGGGTCTGGTACAAGGATCGAGTAGAGCTATGGCATTCGGTTAATGACTTAGATAAACAGGTCGAAGTTGATGATAACGTGCTTGGCCGTATCCCTGCTATATTCCTTCCCGCTAACAGAAGTATCACTAGAGGCATAGGGCTAAGTGACATATCAGATGCCAGCTATATGCAGCGGGCTATCTATCAAGAGCTATCAGAAGTCGAGCAATTGATTCGTATCTCCAACCACCCCACATTGGTTAAGTCTTTCGGGACTGATGCTAGTGCAGGTGCTGGCGCTATTATCAATATGCCTGATGATATGGATTCGAGCTTAAAGCCTTATCAGCTACAGCCGAGCGGTCAGAACCTTGACGCTGTACGCGCATCTATTCAGGATAAGATTCAAGCTATTAACCGTATGAGTCACATGGGCGCTGTTCGCGGTACTGAAGCAGTTACTATGTCAGGTGTGGCAATGGCTACTGAATTCCAGATGTTGAATGCCAAACTATCCGAGAAGGCTGATTTGCTTGAGCTTGCTGAAGAGCAGCTATGGTTGTTGTTCTGCCAATGGCAAGAGATAACCGCAGACGTTGAAATCTTCTACCCTGATTCGTTTGACCTTCGTGATTACGATAAAGAGCTAATGTTCTTACAGCAGTTGCGCTCTACGGGCGTTAAGTCAGCAACGATGGCTATGGAGATCGACAAGAAGATTGCAGACCTTCTACTTGATGATGAGCAGCTTGCTAAAGCTCACGTTGAGATTGAATCTGGCACTCAAGTATTAGGCCAATTTGTAGCGCAGGATGAAGAGAAAGATCTTTAATGGCAGCAGATAGCGATTATTCTGAAATCTTAGAGCGTCTAGCCGATAGCCATCAAGAGCGATTGGCTGGCGCTTTAAAGACCTTAGAAGACGATGTAGCAAGCCTTATGGCTACTGCTCCAACGAAAGACGGGAAACTGTTTGACTTGGAGTGGGCTGTATCCGCTAGGCCGCAATTAATGGCGGCATTAGAAGCTGATTATCTTTCTGAAGTAGATTCCATAATAAGAGACTACAACAAGGTTTCCGCTGACGCAGCCAAGATGCTCGCCACCTACGGAGACTTTACTAAGCTAGATACAACAATTATTAGCCAGTTACAGCGCCTATCCTTTCAAGGGTTTGAAGCCATTGCTAATGAGTACCTTGATGTAATGGCTAACGAGGTTTATCAAAGCACCCTAACAGGTCGATCATTTAACGACACAGTTAAGAACCTTCGACAAACAATCAATGGCGTTTACATCCAGTCTGACAGCTTAGAAGCCAGCCGCCTTGTTGATGTTGCTGCTAACGGTACGGCAGCGCAGCAGGCAGACGCCGTAAGGCAATTACAGACGATATACGCCAGAGATAGGGTTGGTAATAACCTAAGACGTTACGCAACGCAGATGGCACAAGATAGCCTTATGCAGTTTGATGCCTCAATCAATACAGCTATTGGCAAGCAGTCTGGCGCTACTAAGTGGAAGTATTACGGAGGTACTGTCAGAGACTCTAGGCCGTTCTGTGTGGAACATGCTGGGCAGGTATTTACTGAAGAACAAATTGAAGAGACTTGGGCGGGTAGCTGGAAAGGTAAAGCATCTGGCGACCCTTTTATTGTAAGAGGTGGATATAACTGCCAACATCATTGGCGACCACAATTTGATGAAGAGGAAGAATAATGCCACAAGGTAAAGGTACATACGGTTCAAAAGTGGGCCGACCCAAAAAGAAGAAGAAAGTTAAAAAGTAACCAATTATGCTACAATCGAGATTCACCATTCCACCTACTCTTTTAGAGGCTACGTCACATGAGCGATGAAATCATGGCAACAGAAGCAGAGACTGAAACTGCGGCAGCACAAAATCAGGAATCAAAGACCTTTACTCAGGACGAACTAGACCGCATTGTTGCGGATCGTGTTGCAAGAGAGCAGCGTAAGTTCGACAAGAAGATATCTGGCATTGATCTGGATGACGCGAAAGACTTAATGGCGCAGCGAGAAGCTGCCGAGTTGGAGCGAAAGAAAGAGCGTGGCGAGTTCGATTCTATCCTGAAACAGACGGTCGAAAAGAAAGACATTGAGATACAGAGTTACAAGAGCAAGCTACAACAGACGCTAGTTGATGGCGCTTTGCTTGGTGCTGCTGGTAACAGTAATGCTGTAAATCCAAATCAAGTTTCTCAGTTACTTAAAGGCCAAACTAGACTGTCGGAAGATGGGACGGTTGAGGTGCTAGACGCTAACGGAGTACCGCGATACAATGACAGCGGTGATTTGTTATCCGTCAATGAGATGGTAACTGAATTCTTGACAGTAAACCCGCACATGGTCAAAGCCTCTATAGGTGGAACAGGATCGCAGGGTAACACTGGTGGCTCTACACAGAAGCCTACATCTGTGGCAGATATGGTTGCAAACTGGAACGATGGCGGCAAAGAAGCATTTGCTGCTTTCAAGAAAAAGTAACCAACAAACCACAAACTAATTTAATTTTAAGGTAATTTATCATGGCTGCAACTACTAGTACTACCCTTGACGACCTATTTGTAAATATTGTCGCACAAGCTCGCTTTACTGCTGAAGAGCAATCCCTAATGCTAGGTCTGGTTACAATGTATAACATTCAGGCCCAAGCTGGTAAAACTATTCAGGTTCCTAAGTACCCTGCTATTTCAGCGGCTAACTTGACTGAAGGCACTGACATGTCTAGCACCACTGTTTCTACTTCTTCAGTTTCTGTAACTGTTGGCGAAGTGGGCGCACAGGTTCTTTTGACTGATATGGCTACTTACGGTGACGGCAACCCTGCTGTTGAGTTAGGTACTGTTCTTGGTAACGCTATCGCTACTAAGATTGATACTGACCTCATTGCTTTGTTTGACGGCTTCTCTGGCTCTATCGGTGCTGCTGGCGCTGAGATCACTGTTGCTGATTTGTTTAAGGCTGCTGCTACTCTACGCGCTAACAAAGTAACTGGCGTGATCAATGCTGTTGTACACCCTTTCCAAGCCTACCAGTTGAAAGCTAACCTAACTAACACCTTTGCTAACCCCAATGGTGGCGATTCGCAGAACGAAGCGATGCGTACTGGTTATGTTGGAACTATCGCTGGAATCAATGTTTACGAGTCAGCTAACGTAGCTATTGACGGTGCTGGCGATGCTAAGGGCGCTGTATTCGCTCCTGAAGCTATTATGATCGCTATGAAGCGTGACTTTAACATTGCGCCACAGCGTGACGAGTCTCTTCGAGCATTCGAGCTTAACGCTACTGCCGTTTACGGTGTTGCAGAGCTTGATGATTCGTTCGGTATCGAGCTTCTGTCTGACGCTGTACTGTAAGATAGTAAGACTAATAATCTGCCCTCCTTCGGGGGGGCATTTTTTAAAAGGTTAAATAATGGCTTATTCCTCAGACGCTGATTTACTTAAACTGATTCCCGACATTCTTAGTTTGGGCATTGAGTCTTTTGTTCTGGAGCATCCTAAAGCTGAAGCTGATCTTCAGCGAGAGTTACGAATTAAGTGGTGGCCCAGAAAGAACATAGCAGGCGAGATGGATACTACAAAGCTCACCCCTGCACAGTTCACTATGGCGAGTGCCTACCTAGTGTTGTGGCGTTATGCTTTACCCCAGCTAACCAATTGGGTTGATGGCGACAGATTCGGAAACATGATCGACTTCTATAAAGCGCGTTATGGCGAAGAGCTAGAAGCAGTGTTATCTGATGGTGTTGACTATGACGAGAATGATGATGGTTCTGTTGACTATGCTGAGAAACAACCTATCGGACAATGGTTAAATAGATAATGCAGGTTAAGATAAACACCAACGCTAAAGAGATAGCCAAGCGAATAAAGAAGAAAGGCAAAGAATTATCTGCAAGCGTTAAAAATGCTTTATCCATTACCGCCCAAGCTGGCGTTAATATTATCCTTGATAGAACTAAAGACGGCGAAGGTTACAAAGGCAATTTCAAGCCATACAGCTCGATCTATTCAGCTTTTAGGTCTAGCGAAGGCAGAGGTAGTGTTCCTGATCTCCGCTTTACAGGTAAGATGCTAGGAGCCATGACTACAAAGGCCAGCAGTAAGCAGGCTGAAATATTCTTTAGAGGCGCAACCGAGTCAGGTAAAGCCGCTATGAATGATAAGAAAAGACCTTTCTTTGGATTTAATAATTCTGAAGAAGAGAAACTAGGCAAGATATTCTTTAGGGCGTTGAAATGAGTGTAAGAGAAAGCATTGCTGATAACCTAGTTACAACGCTAAAAGCAACTACAGCTCCAGTGGCTATCAAGTACGTTACCCGCGAGCCGTTTGATTTTGACAAGTTATCCAGCGCACAGTTTCCAGCTATATTGGTTCGCAGTGCTGGAGAAGATAGAGAAGATAGCTCTATAGGTGGTTCCATTACTCAACGTATGGCTACCATAAATTATGAATTCATTTGCTATGTTAAAGGCTCTGTTATTGATTCAGCCCGCAACAATCTTATTGAAGCAATTGAAGAAGCTCTTGATGTTGACCGCTTGCGTGGTGGGTATGCCCTAGATACGCAGATAACCAATATCGAGATTGATGAAGGTTCTATTGATCCCATTGGCGGGATCATTATTACAGTCCGCGTTTTGTACCAATACACTCGCGGCACAACTTAAACTTAAATTAAAAGGTAATTATCATGGCGACTAAAACAGGCGCATCTGGAGTAGTAAAAGTACAAGTCTCAGGCACGACTGTTGCCGTGGTAG
>ENA-OSJC01001542-OSJC01001542.1-marine-metagenome-genome-assembly--contig:-NODE-1542-length-18747-cov-42.267595_pt1 | contig 18747 bp, 18 predicted proteins | sample MGYA00237885_ERZ534234 | MGnify/ENA primary metagenome ERZ534234 (study PRJEB26413, sample SAMN06343907) | marine metagenome | isolation source: coastal waters | place: Atlantic Ocean: West Antarctic... | reverse complement strand
GCTTCAAAAAAAATGTCAAGAGATGCTAAAGAAGGTGTTATTGCAACTTCAGGTGATGAAAATAAAATATCAGTTATTGAAATTAATTGTGAAACAGATTTTGTTGCTAAAAATGATGACTTTGTATCTTTTGCAAAGGAACTAAGTGAATTAAACAATCAAAATTCATCTGATTTAGAAAAGCTTAATAAATCAAAAATGACAACTGGTGAAACAGTTGAAGATAGTCTAGTAGCATTAATTGCAAAAATGGGTGAAAAGATAACTCTCGGTAAAGCTAAGACATTTAACCAAACAGGTTCCAAAAAATTTAATTATTTGCACACTGTAGTGAAAGATAATTTATCTAAATTATCAGTTATAGCTTCACTTGAGACATCAGATAATAGTGACGCAGTTAAAGCTTTTGGCAAACAGCTTTCAATGCATATTGCAGCGTCAAATCCATTAGCATTGAGTTCAGATTTGATTGACAAAGATCTTCTTCAAAAAGAACAGGACCTTGTCACAGAAGAGTTAAAAAGTTCTGGTAAGCCTGAAGAAATTGCACAAAAAATTAGCTTAGGTAAAATGAATAAATTCAAAGAAGAAAATGCTTTGTTAACTCAAGCTTGGGTTATGGAGCCTAAAAAAAAAGTGCAAGATATTGTAAAAGAACTTAACATACCTGATTTAAAGATTAACGATTTTTTTAGAATTAAAATAGGTGAATAAATGTTTAACGATAAAACATATAGTCAGAAGATGGATAAAACCATTGAAGTTTTTCAAAAAGAATTAACTTCACTAAGAACTGGCAGAGCAAATGCCTCAATGTTAGATCTTGTTAAGGTCGATGTTTATGGACAAGTAATGCCTTTGAATCAAGTTTCAAGCATTACAACTCCTGATGCTAGAACAATCAATATTCAAGTTTGGGACCTTAACAATGTTCCACTTGTAGATACCGCAATAAAAAAATCAGAATTAGGTTTAAATCCTCAAATTGATGGTCAGTTAATTAGATTACCTGTACCAGATTTAAATGAGGAGAGAAGAACTGAAATTAAAAAATTAATTAAATCTATGGGAGAAAAGTGCAAAATCTCAATCAGAAATATTAGAAGAGAGGCTAATGATGATTTAAAAAGCTTAGTTAAAGATAAAGAGATTAGTGAAGATGATGAAAAAATAAATGAAAAATTAGTACAAACATTTACTGACGAGCACATCGAAACTATAGATATTAAAGTTGAAACTAAAGAAAAAGAAATAATGACAATATGAACCCAGTTAAACATGTTGCCATCATCATGGATGGAAACGGTAGATGGGGCATTAAACACAAGCAATCAAGAAATGCAGGTCATAGAGAGGGTTTAAATACTGTTGATCTAATTATCAATCAGTGCATTCACCAAAAAATTGGGGTTTTAACACTTTATACTTTCTCTTCAGAAAATTGGAAGAGACCCAAAAATGAAATCACTTTCTTATTTAGATTATTAGAAAACTTTTTAAGTAAGAAGATTAATGAAATTATTAAAAAAGATATTAGACTTAAATTTATTGGAGAGCTAAATAAATTGCCAATAAAACTTCAAAAATTAATAAAACTATCAGAAAAAAAAACTGTTAATAAAAAATCATTACAAATTAATATTGCCTTAAACTATAGTTCGAAAATTGAATTAATTAATACTATAAAACAGATTAAACAAAAAAAAATTACAATAAATGAAAAAAATATAGATAATAACCTCTATACAAAAAATCTTCCAAATCCTGATATATTAATAAGGACAGGAGACACCCATAGACTAAGCAATTTTTTACTTTGGCAATTAGCATATACGGAGTTTTTTTTCGAAAAAAAATTATGGCCTGACTTTACAATTAAAGATTTTAATAAAATTATAAATAAATTCAAAAATATTAAAAGAAACTTTGGATCAATTTAATGAGCTCAAATATTAAAAAAAGAATTTTAACCTCGATATTTCTGATTACTCTCTTAATCGGGATGTTTTTTTACTCATATATAATGATTATTTCTTTAATTATTATGGCAATAATTTCATGGATTGAGTTTTACGCTTTAATATCAAAAATTTTTAAAAAGAATATTTTAAAGGATAAATTTTTTAGATTTTGTTATAAAACCTTATCTTTATTTTATCTATCAGGATTAGTTTATTTAATTTTTGCTATAGAGTCTGAGTATTCAAATCTTAAAATTTATCTTTTGTATTCAGTTTTGGTTGCAATATTGTCAGACATAGGAGGGCTTGTTTTTGGAAAAGTATTTAAGGGTAAAAAACTTACTAAAATTAGTCCAAGTAAAACCATTTCTGGGTCGATTGGTTCTTTTATTTTTTCAATATTGCTGATCCCCTTTTTTTACAAAAGTCAAATTGATCAAACTTTACTAAGCATTCTTTTAATAACTATTATTATATCCTTAACCTCTCAATTAGGAGATTTATTCATTTCACTATTAAAGCGTAAAGCAAAAGTTAAAGATACTAGCGACTTACTACCTGGTCATGGAGGTGTTTTAGATAGAATAGATGGAATAATTTTTGCAATTCCACTCGGTGTTTATTTATTTATGATTATTTAATATGAAAAAAATCGCAATTTTTGGATCAACTGGATCTATAGGCTCATCTTTATTAAAAATTATTAAAGATGACAAAAAAAACTTTAAGATTGAATTACTTACAGCAAATAAAAATTATAAGAAATTAATAAAACAAGCTAAGTTCTTTAATGTTAAAAATATAATTCTTACTGATTACAATTCCTTTTTAATTGCAACCAAACTTTTAAAAAATACTAAAGTTAAAGTCTTTAAAAACTTTGATTCATTAAATAAAATTTTTGATACAAATAAAAAGCTTGATTATTCAATGTGTGCTATTTCAGGTTTCCAAGGACTAAAACCTACCATACATATTATTAGATTTACCAAAACTATAGCAATTGCAAACAAAGAATCCATTATTTGTGGATGGAATTTGATTAAAAAAGATTTAAAAAAGTATAAAACATTTTTTATACCAATAGATTCTGAGCATTTTTCTATTTGGTCATTACTAGATAATAATAAAAAAGATAACTTTGAAAAAATTTACATAACCGCTTCAGGTGGCCCCTTTAGAAAGTTATCATTAAAAAGATTTAAGAATATTTCAATTAATGACGCATTAAAACACCCGAACTGGTCAATGGGAAAAAAAATTACAGTTGATTCTGCTACTATGATGAACAAGGTTTTTGAAATTATAGAAGCAAAAAAAATATTTGATTTAAATTATAAACAACTTGAAATATTAACTCATCCAAAGTCATACCTACATGCAATAGTAAAGTTCAATAATGGTTTGTCAAAACTTTTAGTCCATGATACCGATATGACAATTCCAATATTTAATTCTATTTATTTTAATACTGATAAAAAACTTAAATCAAAAAATATTGATATAGAAGCCTTAAACAATTTAAGTCTCAAAAAAATTGATAATATTAGATTTCCTGTAGTTAAAATTCTTAATAATTTACATAAAGAAGACTCATTATTTGAGACTATAATTGTTACCGCAAATGATAAATTAGTGAAACTTTTTTTAAATAAAAAAATTAAATTTACTGATATATCAAATACATTGTTGAAAATTTGTAATATCGCTGAATTTAAAAAATTTAAATCAATAAAGCCCAAAAATATTGAAGAAATTCACAATTTAAGTGATTATGTAAGTTTAAAAATTGATACCATGAGTGTATAAACTCGCTATGTTAAAAATTTTTTTTCATTTTATCTTATTCACAATTTTTTTAGTTTTTTCAGCTTATTCAAAAAATTATGAAAAAATTATTGTTAATGGCAATGAGAGAATTTCAAATGAAACAATATTAGTTTTTTCAGAAATTCAAGACAATAAAACTTTAGACGAAAATTCTATAAATGAAATTCTAAAGAAATTATATGAATCTGGTTTTTTCAAAGACGTTACAGTTAAAATTGAAAACAATAATCTTATTATAGAGGTATTGGAAAATCCAATAATTCAAACAGTATATATTAAAGGTATTAAAAGAAAAAAAACCGAAGAATCTTTATATGAAATCTTATCTTTAAAAGATAGATCTTCTTATAATTTATCTTTAATTAAAAAAGATGAAGATGCCATATTAAACTTTCTTAAAGATGATGGTTATTATTTTTCTAATGTTACATCTTCTTATGAAGATTTAGGTGATAATAAGATTGATCTCTTTTACCAAATTGATCTTGGTAAAAAATCTAAAATTTCAAAAATCTCATTCATAGGTGATAAAAGATTTAAAGACAAAACATTGAAAAATATAATCATTAGTGAGGAATACAAATTTTGGAAACTTCTTTCAGGAAAGAAGTATTTGAATGAAAATTTAATTAATTATGATAAAAGATTATTAAATAATTTTTATAAAAATAAAGGTTTTTTCAACGCTGTAATCGGGTCATCATTTGCCAACCATCTTGGCAATGATGAATTTGAAATAATCTATAATATTTCATCTGGTAAAAAATTTTATTTTAATGAATTTAATCTCAATCTTCCTATTGACTATGAGCGCGCTAATTTTGAGCAATTAGATAAAATTTTTAAAGAACTTAAAGGAGAAAATTATTCTCTTAATTCTATTGAGAAAATTTTAAAAGAAATTGACAAAATTGTTTTAGTTGAACAATTCGAGTTTCTAAAATCCACAGTAAAAGAGAACATAGAAGATAATTTAATTAATCTTACATTTGATATAGATGAGTCAGAAAAATTCTATGTTGGAAAAATTAATATACTTGGTAATAATATTACACAGGAAGATGTAATTCGAAATAACCTGTTGGTTGATGAGGGTGATGCTTTCAATGAGTTACTTCATGCTAGAACTTTGAATAATTTAAAGGCACTTAATTTTTTCAGTAAAGTAGAATCAAAAGTTTTGGATATCGAGAATGAAAATAAGAAAATAATTAATATTACTGTTGAAGAGAAACCTACAGGGGAAATTATGGCTGGTGCTGGTGTAGGTACTGGTGGTGGGACAATCGCTTTTGGTGTAACAGAAAATAATTTTCTTGGTAGAGGTATAGAGTTTTCATCTGACATTGCAGTTAGCGCCGAAAGACTTAACGGAATTATTTCAATGAATAACCCCAACTACAAAGGCTCTAACAGATCATTAAACGCTTCATTAGAAAGTACGGTCACTGATAGACTTAAAAATTTTGGATATAAATCAAATAAAACTGGTTTTTCTGTTGGTAGTGGTTTTGAATTTTATGATGACCTATACTGGAATACAGGAGTTTCTGCTTATGTTGAAAAACTAGACACAGATAGCACCGCCTCAGCTAGTATGAAAAAACAAGAAGGTTCATATTTTGATACTTTTTTTAATCATGCTTTTAGTTATGATAAAAGAAATCAAAGATTTAAAACTTCAGATGGTTATATTAGCAGGTTCACACAAAATATCCCTTTAATAAGTGAAAGTTATACTTTAACTAACTCCTATGATTATAAAATTTATAATGAGTGGCTAGACGAAAATGTTCTTTCTTTTGGTTTTTTTGGTAAAACTTCAAATTCTTTAAATGGTAAAGATGTTAAACTTTCTGATAGATTGTATTTACCAGCAAGTAAACTAAGAGGGTTTGAGTCTGGAAAAATTGGCCCAAAAGATGGTGCTGATTACATCGGAGGCAATTATGCAGCCTCAATAAATATAGCAACTAGTCTATCTCAAATATTACCAAATTCACAAAATACTAATTTTTCTATTTTTTTTGATGCAGGAAATGTTTGGGGTATAGATTATAGTTCATCACTAAGTGATGAAAGTAAAATTAGGTCATCTGCTGGTATAGCTGTAGACTTTTTTACGCCAGTGGGTCCGCTAAATTTTTCTTTATCTGAACCAATTACCAAAGGTAAAAACGATATAACAGAATCTTTCAGATTTAATTTGGGTACTACTTTTTAATGAAAACATTGCTCTCATCAATTTTAGTTATTTTTTTGTTTTTTACTAATCAAGCTTTTTCTGAACAAAAAATAGTTTTTATTGATATGGATAGAGTTCTTTCAACATCTAAACCAGGTTCTTCAATTTTAAAACAATTAACAGAACTTAATAATAAAAATTTTAAATTTTTAAAAAATGAAGAAAAAAAGTTCCAAGAAAAAGAAACAAAATTAATCTCTCAAAAAAATATTATATCTGAAGCTGATTTTAAGAATAAAGTAAATGAATTAAAATCTGAAATTAAAAATTATAATCAAAATAGAAATAAAATGTTAGCAGATTTTAAAAGATTAAAAAAAGACAATACTAACAATTTTTTAGAATTAATTAATCCAATGTTAATTAAATTTTTAAATGATAAAGAAATATCTTTTATTATACAGAAAAAATATTTAGTTATAGCTGAAGCAGAGTTAGATATTACAGATGAAGTTATTAAGATTATAAATACAGAAGTTAAAGAATTTATGATTAAATAAATGACTAAAGAGATGCTTGATAAAAAACAAATTGCTAATTTACTTCCTCATAGGGAGCCAATGCTTCTAATTGATGAGCTATATGACATTGAAAAACTTTCTGCAGCTACAGCTATTGTTTATGTTAAAAAAGATAGTTTTTTTGTCCAAGGTCATTTTCCTGATAATCCTGTTATGCCAGGTGTTTTAATAGTGGAAGCCTTTGGCCAGGCAGCTGCAGCATTAACAGCTCATGGTTTAGATAAAGAAACATATGACAATAAACTAGTTTTTTTAATGGGAATAGAAAAAGCAAGGTTTAGAAATCCCGTAATACCTGATTGTAAATTAGAATTAAAAATTCAAGCGATTAGAACACACGGTAGAGTTTGGAAGTACAAAGGAGATGCCTTTGTTGATGGAAAAAAAATGGCTGATGCTCAATGGTCTGCTACTATTGTTGACAAGAAATAATCAGCAACAAATCTTGATAACACAGCCTAATTAGCTTTGGTAAAAAGGTTTGATGATTAATCCTTTTTTTAGAAATAATGGTCCTTTTAAAATATCAGATATTTTACACTTAATAAATCTTGATGATTTTAAAATTGATAATGATCAAGAAATTATTGATATTAAAGATTTATTTACATCCCAAAAAAATGACATTACTTTTTTTCATTCTAAAAAATATAAAGGTATTGCAAAAAATACTAAAGCCTCTTTTTGTTTAACAACTGAAATTTTAAAAGCTGAATTACCAAATAGTTGCACACCATTAGTAGTTGAGAATGTTTTGTTTTCAACTTCTGAAGTTACATCAAAATTTTATCCTAGTTCAATTAATGATAATTTTGATTATACAGTTAGAGATATAGCTGTAACAAAATTTAAAGATAAAGTTAAATATGGAAAAAATGTTTTAATTGGTGACAATGTTATTCTTGGATCTAATTGTTTAATTGGACATAATACTATTATTGAACAAAATGTTTCAATTGGTGATAACTGTTCAATAGGATCAAATGTTATTATAAGAAATACGTTGATTAATAATAACGTTACAATTCTAGATAATTGCGTTGTTGGTAAGCATGGGTTTGGTTTTTTTCCTAATAATAAAAAAAATTTAAGATATCCCCATATTGGAATTGTGATAATTGGTGAAAATTCTGAAATCGGTTGTAGTTGCACTATTGATAGAGGATCTATGTCAAATACTGTGATTGGTAGAAATACATTTTTGGATAATCAAATTCATATTGCACATAATGTTAAAATTGGTGAAAATTCAATCATAGCAGGACAAGTAGGAATTGCTGGTAGTTCTATCCTTGGTAACAACGTTCGTATTGGTGGGCAAGCTGGTATTTCTGGTCATTTAACAATTGGAAATAATGTAGAAATAGCTGGTGGTAGTGGTGTAATAAAAAATATCTCAGATAATTCAAAAGTAATGGGATATCCTGCAAAAAATATTAGAGATTTTTTAAAAGATAATAAATGATACATAAAACAGCAATTATAGATCCGAAAGCAAAAATTAGTAACAATGTTAGTATTGGAGCTTACTCTATAATAGGTCCTAATGTTGAGATAGGAGAAAATTCGATAATACAATCACATGTAAGTATCGTTGGACATAGCAAAATTGGAAATAACAATAAGATTTATTCATTTGCATCAATTGGAAATGATCCTCAAGATTTAAAATTTAATGGTGAAGAAACGAAGCTTGAAATAGGTGACAATAATAAAATTAGAGAATATGTAACTATTAACCCTGGTACTGCAGGCGGTGGTGGATTAACTAAAGTAGGAAATAACTGTTTATTTATGGTCTCGTCGCATATAGCACACGATTGTTTGGTCGAAGATAATGTTATTTTAGCGAACAATGTTCCTCTAGGTGGACATGCACATTTAGAAAGTAATGTCATAATTGGAGGCAATTCAGCTGTACAGCAGTTTACTAGAGTTGGAAGATCAGCAATGATAGGAGGAATGTGTGGTGTTGTAAGGGATGTCATACCGTATGGGATAGCTCATGGTAACCGAAGCGTTCTACAAGGATTAAATTTAATAGGTTTAAGAAGAAAAAATATTCCAAATAAACAAATTTTGAATTTAAGTGATGCGTATAAAGAAATTTTTAAGGATGAAAATTTAACTCAAAATTTGATCAATTTGAATCAAGATTTTAAAAAGAATGAGCTTGTATTAGAGGTAGTGAATTTTTTAGAGAAAGATAAAAAAAGACCTATTTGCACGCCATATTCAAAATAAAATGATTGGACTATTTTTAGGAGATACTGATTTTTCAGAAGCTGTCCTTAAAAAAGTAAAAAAATTAAATAAAAAATATTTTATCATTGATTTATCAAAAAATAATAAATTTAAAACGGACACAAACTCTAATCGAATAAGCATCGGTAAGTTTGGAAAAATAATACGTTTAATTAAAGAAAAAAAATCAAAAAAAGTTTTATTTGCAGGTAAAATTGCAAAACCAAAATTTTCAACATTAAAATTAGACCTTAAAGGTGTCTATTATATGCCTAGCATCATAAGAGCAGCAAAATTAGGTGATGCAGCAATTATTAAAGCTATAATAAAAATTTTAGATAATGAAAATATAAATGTTATTAGTTCTATTTTTTTTAACCCAGAACTAACTGCTAAAAGTGGAAATTATAGCAAATTGAAACCCAGTATTAGTGATAGTAATTCTATAAAAAAAGGAATTGCTTACTTTAATAAACTAAATAATTTAGATCACGTTCAAGCAGTTATTGTTAAAGATGGTACTATCTTAGCAACTGAAGATCGTCATGGGACAAAGAAAATGTTATCAAAGTTAAAGAAAAAATTAGAAGGAATATTGATTAAGCTACCTAAAAAAGAACAAGATTTAAGAATGGATTTGCCCACCATTGGTCTTCAAACTTTAAAAGATTGTAAAAAATATGGCTTAAAAGGAATAGTTTTAAAGGCTAAAAAAAATATATTCTTAGATAAAGCTAAGTGTATAAGTTTTGCTAATAAAAATAAGATCTTTATTAAAATTATATGAAAAAAATTTTTGTTTTAACAGGTGAGCCTTCTGGTGATAAATTGGCCTCAACAGTTATTTCTAAACTTAAAATAAATAATCCAGATATTGAATATTTGTCAGTAGGGGGAACACATATTAAAAAATTAGGAATTCAATCTATTTTTGATTTAAAAGATATTACATACCTTGGCTTTACTAGCGTATTACTTAATATTCTTAAAATTAGAAAAAAAATTAACAAAACGGTTAATGAAATTGTAAAATTTAATCCTGATATTTTATTTAGCGTTGATAGTCCTGATTTTACTCTAAGAGTTGCAGAAAAGGTAAAAAATATCAATAACAGCATTAAGACAATCCATTATGTTGCTCCTCAGGTATGGGTTTGGAGAAAAAATAGAGTTAAAAAAATAAAAAAGTTTATTGATCATATGCTTTTATTATTTAACTTTGAAAAAAAATATTTTGATGAAGAAAATATTAAAAATACTTTTGTTGGTCATCCTTTAATTGAAAAAAAAGATAGTGTAAAAACAACATTAGATAATTTAATTTCTAAAGATAAAAAAATTATATCTTTGTTTCCAGGAAGTAGAAAATCAGAAGTAAATGTTCTTTTGCCAATTTTATTAAAATTTGTTAAATTGATGAACAAAAAAAATTTTGATTATTTGTTTGTTTTTCATGCAACTGATGAAAATAAAGAATTTATAATCGATAAGATCAAAAATATTAACTCAGATAATATAGATGTTATTTCAGATGAAAATATAAAAGATCAAGTTTTATCTAATTCAATTTTTGCAGTCTCTAAATCTGGAACAATTTCTCTTCAAATTTCTAGTGCCAATATTCCCTCAATAATTATTTACAAATTAAGTTTTATAAATTTTATGATATTTAAATTATTGGTTAATGTTAAATTTGCAAATATTATTAATATCATTAATGATAAAGAGGTAATTCCTGAATTATTACAAAAGGAATGCAATGCAGAGGAAATATATAAAACTGTTACATATTTTTTCAAAAATCCAGAGTTAATTGAAAAGCAATTAATTGATTGTAAAAATACTTTAGAGGGAATTAAATCAAAATCTTCTTCATCAAGTGAAGCAGCTTTAATACTAAATAATTATCTTATTTCCTAATCTTTTTTCCACCTCTTCTTTCCCTAAGGAAATTATTATATCATACAAACCAGGTCCAAATTTTGATCCTGTTAAAGCTACCCTCAATGGTTGACCTACACCCTTAAAATTAGTTTTATATTTTTTTATTAAATCATTAACTATGGGTTCAAGTGTTTCTTTATTCAATGTATTTATTGAAATCAGGTTTTGATTAAATTCTTTAATGATATTTTTTGCTTTGTCGTCAATTAATTCTAAATCTTTATCTTCAAATTTCACATCATCAAAAATTATATATTTAGCATTATTAAATATATCCTCCAATGTCTTTGCTTTATTCTTAAGAAAGGCTAATGAATGTTTAATCTTTCCTTCTTTTTCTGGTTTGATTTTCTCCTTATAATTTTCACAATACTTGACAAGATGATCATAAAGTTCATTTTCACCAATAGTTTTAATATAATGTTCATTCATTGATAATATTCTGCTTATATCTAACTTTGATGGAGACTTACCAATTCCCTCTAAGTTAAAATGTTGAATACTTTCTTCTAGTGTAAATATTTCCTTATCTTGATAAGACCAACCTAGTCTTAGTAGATAATTTCTTAAGGCATCTGGCATTATTCCTATTTTTGAATAATCATCTAGCGTTGATGCATTGTCTCTTTTTGATAGTTTTTTACCTTCTATAGTATGAATTAATGGAATATGTGCAAAATCAGGAAGATCCCAACCCATTGCTAAATATATTTGAATTTGTTTGAATGTATTAATTTTATGATCATCACCTCTAATTATGTGGGTCATACTCATTTGATGATCATCTACTGCTGCAGATAAATTATAAGTTGGAGTTTCATCGTTTCTTAAAATAATGAAATCTTCAATAGTAATATTTTCAATTTCAACATCTCCTTGAACTAAGTCTTTTAGTATTGAGGAGCCTTCAATTTTACTTTTAAATCTTACAACAGGTTTAATATCTTTTGGAATATCATTTTCAATTAATTCTCTACATTTTCTATTATATGTATAAGGAAGTTTTTTTTGTCTGGCTCTTTTTTTTTGTTCTTCAATTTCTTCCGTTGAACAATAGCATTTATAAGCATATCCATTTTTAAGTAGTTCTTTAGCAGTATTCATATGATCATTTATTTTGGCAGATTGTATGTATTCATCACCATCATGTTCAATGCCAATCCATTTTAAAGACTTGATAATTTGAATTTTGTGCTCATCTTTAGATCTTTCCTTGTCTGTATCTTCAATTCTTAAATGAAAAGTTCCTTTTTGATTTTTTGAATACAGCCAATTAAATAAAGCTGTTCTTACACCACCAATATGTAAAGCTCCAGTAGGCGAGGGAGCAAATCTTGTTGCTACTTTTGACATCAATGATTTTTAGACTATTTTCTTAGAAGTTTCTATATAAAGATACAAGAACACCTTGAACTTTTACTCTATCTGGACCAAATATTTTGGTTTCATAGTTTCTATTAGCACTTTCAAGTGCTACAGTTTTTCCTTTTCTTCTAATTCTTTTCAACATTGCCTCATGTTCATCTATTAAAGCTACTACAATTTTACCGTTATCTGCAGTATCAGATCTTTTTATGATAACTGTATCACCTTCATTAATACCAGCTTCAATCATTGAATCACCTTGAACTTTTAGACCAAAATATTGACCGTTTTTTTCAAGATTACTTGGAAGCGGTATACGAGAAACTTCATTTTGTATTGCTTCTACAGGGGTTCCTGCAGCGATACTACCTAGCACAGGTATTTCCGTTTCGTTTAAGTTAGTATTTTCTGTATCTAGACCACCTTTGATAACACTAGGTGAAAAGCTATTGTAAATATCATTAGCAGAAGCTGTTTCTGGAAGCTTTATCACCTCTAAGGCTCTTGCTTTATGAGGAAGTCTTCTAATAAATCCTCTTTCTTCTAAAGCACTTATTAATCTGTGAATTCCTGATTTAGACTTTAAATTTAATGAATCTTTCATTTCCTCGTACGAAGGAGATACACCTGAGGCTCTCAACTTTTTGTTGATAAATAAAAGCAGGTTTTTTTGTTTTTTAGTTAGCATAAGAACAAATAAAGTACAAAATCTGTTCTACAAGTGTTCTTCTAATTCAGCAATAGCTAAAAAGCATTTAAAATAGGGCTTTATTTGACTAAAGAACTGAAAAAATTGAATTTTTATCTAAATTTTTTAAAAGTGATTCACCAATTAAAAAAGTTTTTATTTTTGTTTTGTTCTCTAAAGAAAGAAGTTCTTCTTTTGTTTTAATTCCACTTTCAGAAATTAAAGGAGAAGGGTGATCACTTAGTACATTATAGATATCATAAGTTGTATTAAGATCAGTTTTTAAAGTTTTAAGATTTCTATTATTTATTCCAATTAATGCTTCTTTGAAGTTAAGAGCTTTCTTAGCTTCTTCAGCTGTATGCACTTCAACAATTATTGACATATTAAGTTTTAGAGCTTCTTCATACAATTCATTAGCAAGGTCATCAGAAACACCAGCTAATATAATTAATATTGCATCTGCACCATAACTTTTTGCAAGAGGTACTTGAAACTTATCAATAAAAAAATCTTTACACAAAACAGGTAAGTTTATTTTTTCTTTCACTTCGCTAATATTACTTAACTTACCCAAAAAGAAATCTTCTTCTGTAAGAATGGACAAGCAAGTTGCTTTATTGTTATTGTAGATTTTTGCTATTTCTATAGGGTTATAGTTTTCTATTATAATACCAGCTGAGGGGCTTGCTTTTTTTATTTCTGCAATTAAAGAAATTTTATTATTATCAATATTATTTTTGATTTTGTCTTTAAAGTTAATAAATGTTTTATTTTGATCTATTTGTTCATCTAAAGCATTTAATGAAATTGATTTTTTTAATAAATTAATTTTTTCAACTTTTTTTTTAATAATTTCTTTTAATATATCTTTAGACATTCTGAATTTCCTTTAAGTCGTTGTATGTTTTTCCTGATAAAATATGTTTTCTTGCTTTATTATATGCATCAATAAATATTGTATGTTTCTCAGAAACAATAAGTCCTGCTGCTGCATTTAAACAAACGGCTTTTGAAAAATCATTATCCTCACCTTTGAATATATCCAATATTTTGTTTGCATTAAATTTTGGATCGTCACCAAGTAAATCTTTAAATTCATTTGCATTTATATTTAGTTTTATGGGATCAATTAATATTTCAGAAACTTCACCATTTTTTAATTGAACAACATTAGTTTTTGAATAGGGTGATATTTCATCTAATCCATCTTCACTATTTACAATCCATGCAAATTTAATATTTAAATTATTCAAAGCATTAGCAAAAATATTTAATAGCTTTTTATCAAAAACGCCAACTACTTGTCTATTAACGAGGGCAGGGCTACTCAAGGGACCAATCATATTAAAGATTGTTCTTTTGCCTATTTTTTTCCTAGTAGGTCCAACAAATCTCATTGCACTGTGATAATTTGGTGCAAACATAAAACCAAAATTATTTTTTTTAATTTGTTCCTCAATATCCTTAGGATCTAAATCTATTTTTATGTTTAAAGCCTCTAAAACGTCACCAGACCCACATTTAGAGGAAACAGCCTTATTACCATGTTTTGCCACTTTAATGCCCATGCTAGATAGAAGTAGTGCTGATGCTGTTGAAATATTGAGTGTATTCATACCATCCCCACCTGTTCCACAGGTATCAATACAATCATTAACATTAACTCTTTTAGACTTATTTCTTAGCACGTAAACACCTCCAGCAATTTCATCTGAGGTCTCACCTTTAGCTGAAAGTAGAGTTAAAAAATCAAATATTTCATCATCTGATGCTTTACCGTCCATTAGTATTTCAAAAGCATTTTTGCTTTCATCAAATGATAAGTCTTGATTATTTCTTAATTTATCTATGTAAATTTTCATGAGCTTTTGTATTTAATAAAATTTTTTAATATTTTAATTCCAATCATAGTTTTTATACTTTCAGGGTGAAATTGAACACCGTGGATATTATATTCCTTATGCATTATGCCCATAATAATCCCATCTTTTGTTTCTGCAGTAATTTCAAGTTGATCAGATAATGTTTTTTTATCAACTATAAGACTATGATATCTTGTAGCTTGAAATTCAGAAGGAAGATTTTTAAGTATACCTATTTTTTTCGATTTAATAATACTTGTTTTCCCATGCATCAACTTCTTTGCTTGAATAATATTTGAACCGAAAACTTGGCCAATTATTTGATGACCTAAACACACGCCAAGAATCGGTATTTTTCTATAAAGTTTTTTTACTATTTTGATACAATTCCCTGATTGATTTGGATTACCAGGTCCTGGTGATATTATAATTTTGTCATATTTACCTTTTATTATTTGTTGATGAGTGATTTTATCATTTCTAACCACATCAACAGTAACACCTAGTGATGACACATAGTGATATAAATTAAATGTAAAACTATCATAGTTATCTATTAATATAATTTTCATTATTTTAACGCATTGATTAAAGCTTTTGCTTTATTTACAGTTTCTTCGTATTCTTTAATTGGATTACTGTCAGCAACTATCCCTGCACCAGCTTGAACATAGAATTTGTTATTTTTTACAACAGCAGTTCTTAAGGCAATACACGTGTCAAACTCACCATTTGAAGAAAAGTAACCTATGCCACCTGCATAGACTTTTCTTTTAGTGGTTTCTAGCTCATCAATAATTTCCATGGCTCTAATTTTAGGTGCACCAGAAACAGTTCCAGCGGGAAATCCTGCAAGCAATGATTTAAATTTTGAAAATTTAGTGTTGTAAACACCTATCACATTAGAAACGATATGCATTACATGGGAATATTTTTCTATCATAAAACTTTCTGTAACTTTAACTGTTCCTATTTTAGAAACTTTACCAGCATCATTTCTTCCTAAGTCAAGTAACATTAAATGTTCAGAAAGTTCTTTTTTATCTTTAAGTAAATCTTTCGCATAAAAACTATCTTCTTTTAAATTTTTACCTCTAGGTCTAGTTCCTGCAATTGGTCTTACAGTAATCATGTTATCTCTTAGTCTAACTAAAATTTCTGGACTAGCCCCTATAATTTGAAAATCATCAAAATTAAAAAAATACATAAATGGAGAAGGGTTAGTAATTCTGAGTTTTTTATAAATTTCCAATGGTTTTTTAGACAATTTAGCTTCAAACCTTTGACTTAAGACGACTTGAAAAATGTCTCCAATTTCTATGTATTTTTTTGCTTTATTCACCATCTTTAAAAACTTATTTTTAGTGGTATTAGATTTAATTTTGATATTAGTGATAGGTGTTTTGTTAAAATCTTTTTTTTGTAAAGAGGATTGAATTAATAAATCATTAATTTGGCTTTCAATTTCAAGGTATTTTTTTTTATAATTTGTAATTTTTTCATCCTTAAAGATATTAACAATATAAAAAATCTTCTTTTTTAGGTTATCATGGATAACTAACACCCTTGGTCTTAAAAGCCTTACATCAGGTAGTTTTAAATCATCCTTACATTTGTTTGGAATTTTTTCTATATATCTAATTGAATCATAAGAAAAATAACCAGAAATCAGCGAACTAATAGGAGGCAGTCCTGAAGGTATTTTAAATTTAAATTCTTCAATTATCTTTTCAATAATTTTTTCAGGATTTCCTATAATTTTTTTTTTAGTTTTATCTGTAATTAAATATGAATTGTTATCATTGAATTCCCAAATTTTATCTGGGTTTTTTCCAAAAATAGTATACCGACCTCTTATTTTTCCTTTTTCCACAGATTCAAAAACAAAACTATTTTTTTCTAGAAGAAAATTATCAATTAGATTTAAGACTTCGTCATCATTCCTTATTTTTCTAGTTGTGTATAAGATTTGATTTTTGTTTCTTTTATGCTGAAACTTAAAATCATTAAAGTTTCGATTTAACATTATTTAAAATAATTTTTAACTCGCTCAAGTGTTTTTTCATTCACAACAACTTGGTATCTGCTATTTAAAAATAAATCATATGATTTTAAGATATTGTTTTTGCTTTGAGCCCCTTCTTCAGAAGATATTTTTTCAAAATTAGTAGAATTTTTGTTAATGTTATTTTCTTCATATTGAACAGTTTTTGCAATGAATACATCGTTTTCTTTATTTGCAATTAATGTAAATGAATTTATTGGAAGAGAGTAGAGTATTTGAATTGAATTTGCCTCAAATTTTTTAGTATCCTTTATAGAATCCAGTTTAATCTTTTTTATATTATTTTTACCAAGTTCATCAAATGATGCTTGATTGAATATTTTTTTATTAATTTTTTCTAAGATATTTTTATTAAATTCATATTTTTCTTTTTGAAATAGAAGATTTGTAATTTGCTCTTTAAATATAGGATTTTCAAGATCAGGTAATTTAGAGATTGAATTATCTATATTGTAAAAAACATAAGCACCGTCATTTTCAAGAATTTCAATTTTATCATTTCTAGAATTGTAGATCATATTTTCTACTATTTTTTTATTATCAAGATTTATGTAGGAATTAACCTCAGTAGGGGACATATCTAAATTTTTAACTATAATTTCAAAGTCAATATTTTTTGATATTTGGTTTTCTATATCATCAATCTTATCAAAAAATGCTTGATTGAATTCATCTACACCTAGTAGTTTTTTTGGACTAATTTCTACATATGAGAAATCAATATAATCTTGTTTTAATTTCTCTGCATTCTCTTCAACGAAAAACTTAATATCATTGTCTGTAAACATTTCATTTTTTTTATAAAATATGTTTAGATCAATATATTCAATATCTAATTTTTTGTTATTTTCTTTATAAAATTTGTTAATTAAAAATTCTGGTGTTTTTGTTCCACCACTAATGTAGGTAAATAATTGTTTTTGAAGCTCATTGTTTTTTAAACGTATCTCAAACATTGGTGCTGAAGAATTATTTGTTAACAAAAATTTTTCATACAATGTTCTTTTAAATAATCCATTTTCATCATGGAAATTTTTATTATTTTTAATTTTTTTAATTAATACATCTTCTGTGATTGAAAGATTAAGTTCTTCAATTTCAAGATTGAGAAGAGTTGTGGATACCAGTGTAGATAAAAGTTCTTCAATAATATTTTTATCAATATTTTCTTTTATTACTTTTTGGCTTAATCCTGATTCATTTAAATAATCCATAAAATCTTGTGTAGAAATGTTGGTATTATTTATCTTAGCTATGTTATTTTGATTGCCAGTGCTAAACCCTCCACCAAAACCACCAAAACCAAAAGCAATTATAATTACAAAAATTAGTAGCAGGCCACCAATTTTTTTTTTAGAAAAATTTTTAAAAGGATTTATCATTGCATCATTAATTTATTGATCTTTAAAATACCAAGCTATAGATTAAATTTTTCATTATGACAAATAAATATATGTATTTTATAGCCAATTGGAAAATGTATGGGAATTTATCTTCCTTAAATACATTGGATAAAGTTATTAAATTTTCAAAATCTAAAGAAATAAAGGGAGGTAGATTAATTTATTGCCCTCCAAATACTTTAATAAGTTCTTTTTCAAAAAAATTTAGTAATTGCCAAATTGGTATAGGTGGACAGAACTGCCATGAAAGTGAAAGTTATGGAGCATTTACAGGTTCTGTAAATTCACGTATGCTAAAAAATGCTGGTGCTCACTTCGTAATTATTGGTCATTCAGAAAATAGAGAACAGGGTGAAAGTGATAAACTAATTAATCTAAAAATTAAAAGTGCTCTTGAAGCTAAATTAAAAGTTATTTTTTGTATCGGTGAAACTTTAAGTGAAAAAAGAAAAAAAAAGACACGCTCAACCTTATCCAAACAAATTAAAATTGGTTTAAAAAATATTAAAAATAAATCAAATATTTTTTTAGCTTATGAACCTGTTTGGGCTATAGGCAGTGGTCTTATACCGAAACCTCAAGATCTTTTTAAAACAGTAGAATTCATCAAAAGTAA
>ENA-OSJC01001541-OSJC01001541.1-marine-metagenome-genome-assembly--contig:-NODE-1541-length-18749-cov-6.991806_pt1 | contig 18749 bp, 18 predicted proteins | sample MGYA00237885_ERZ534234 | MGnify/ENA primary metagenome ERZ534234 (study PRJEB26413, sample SAMN06343907) | marine metagenome | isolation source: coastal waters | place: Atlantic Ocean: West Antarctic... | reverse complement strand
GCTCAGTTGGTAGAGCATCGGACTTTTAATCCGCTGGTCGAGCGTTCAAGTCGCTCACGCCCCACCATATTCTAAAATGCCTGCAGAGATGCAGGCTTTTTTTTACGATAAATAAGTATTAGATTCTATGAAAATTTGCGTAGTTAAGTAAAACTTTTCTATTGCTAATTATAAAAATACTTTTAGAAAACTAATAATTATCTTTGGATAGCTAATGTTATTAAATCAACTAACCTTTTTCAGTGGGTTTTGCTTCTTTTTCTGCTCTGTATTTTTTCTTTGGACTAAGTGGCGTAAGATTGGTATACCATTAGTTGTTTTACTAATCATGATTCTATTTATTTTTTCAGTCGGAATAGTTAAATCATCAGTTATTGGATCAATGAGACTTGACTCTAGCTCGTCAATAATTAATATAGATATTGTTACTAAATACAATAATCGTGATGAGTCACTTCTTGATACACTTAAAAGTTGGAGTAAGATTATAAGAGGAAAAAAGCCTATTTATTCTTCTAATGGGGGCTCAGAAATTAAAGTAGATTCAATCGGGAAAGATAAATCTATTGATCTTATTAAACATTTCTAATACTACTATCTATTCATTAATTACAATCATTATTTTTTAACTTCTAACATTTTACTTTGTAGATTTCTTTAAATCTGCTATTGTCTCTGTCTCTTTATATCTGCTTGCATATTAATTAGATATGATATATCATATCTTAATCTTAATAAATGATTTTTAATGTAATATTTCATGTGTTAAATATTATCCAATTAACTAGATTTAGTAAATATAAAATTAACAGAAGGAGATTAATATGAGTAATAAGCAAAGAATTGGAATTATTGGAGCTGGTTGGTGGGCTGCTGTTATGCACATACCAACACTTAAAAGCAATCCAGCTGCTGAAATTTCAGGTATCTGTGCAACAGATACTTCTGCATTAAAAAAACTTCAAGATGAATTTGGCATTTCATATGCTGTGGAAGATTATAAAAAACTTTTAAGTGAAGTTGAGTTAGATGGTGTAATAATAAGTTCTCCTCATACTTTTCATTATGAGCATACAAAAGCAGCTTTAGAGGCAGGGTGTCATGTTTTGGTCGAAAAACCTTTCACTACAAATTCAAAAGAAGCAAAAGAGCTTGTTGATTTAGCTTCTAAAATGAATCTAAATCTAAATATTTCTCATGGTTGGAACTATATGCCTATTGCCGAGAAAGCGCTTAAATTAATGCGGGCTAACTTAATTGGCGAGTTTCAGCATGCAGCAATTCAGCTTGCAAGTCCAACATCTGATTTAATGCATGGCAAAGGCTTAAGTCTTGCTAAAGATGCTCTTTTAACCCCATTAGCATCGACATGGGCAGACCCTCTTAAGGCTGGCGGTTATGGTTGGGGTCAGTTAACACATCTTCTTGGTCTTTTCTTTAAGTTAGTTGACCAAGCGCCAAAACAAATCTTTGCATTCACTTCTAATTCTGAATCTGGGGTTGATTATTATAATTCAGTTAGTATGAGACTTGAAAATGGCGCTACCTGCTCAATATCCGGTTCATCTAATATGCCAGCTGCATTTGCAAAATTTCAGGTTGATCTTAAAATATTTGGCTCTAAAGGAAATCTAATGATAGATCTTGAGCCTGGTCGAGAGCGAGTGTTAGTAGAGACATTTTCAGGTGAAACTCACAAAGAAAAAACAAAAGAAGGTGATGGGGGGTACGATGGAGCAACACCTGCAAACTATCTTGTTGACGTATGCGCTGGGACGAATTCTGAAGATATGGCGCCTGGTATTGTCGGGTACAGGAGTGTTTGTGTTGTTGAAGCAATGCTTGAAAGCTCTAAAAGTGGTAATGTTATAAATCTATAAAAAGAAAAAATATGACAATTATTAAAGATATTAGAGCGTTTACCGTTCACAGTAGTAATAAGGCTACTGATTATGTGTCTCAACCCAAAGGTCATTGGATAACGGATACTTTAGTGGCTAATCCAATGGCTATCTATCCTGAATATAGAGGTTCAAGAACAAGCTGGGGTATTGGTGTGTTAGGTCCAGTGGTGGTTGAAGTTGAGTTAGAGAATGGTGTAATAGGTGTTGGAATGTCAACTGCAGGGCCTCCGGGTTGTTGGCTTATTGAAAATCATCTAAAACAATTTGCTATTGGTCAAAATGTTACGAATGTAGAATTGATTTGGGATCAAATGTGGCGTGCTAGTATAGGTTATGGGCGGAAAGGCATAACAATTCATGCTATAAGTGCAATTGACCTAGCAATATGGGATGCTATGGGTAAGGATGTGGGTAAGCCAGTATATGAATTACTTGGTGGCCCACTAAGATCACCTCTGCCATTGTATGCAACTTCACCAGCCGCATCTAGTGTCAAAAAACAAGGTTTTCAGGGAGTTAAAATTCCATTGCCTTATGGTCCTCCTTCAGGACAAGATGGATTGAAAAAAAATGTTTCTTTGTTTGAAGAGGTGAGGGGGTTAGTTGGTGATGATTTTGATATTATGATTGATTGTTATATGGCATTATCAGTTGAGTATGCTATTCAACTAGTTAGGGCTTTACGCCCATTTAATATTCGCTGGCTTGAAGAACCACTCATGCCAGATGATTATGCTGGTTATAGTGAATTAAAAAAACGTTTACCAGAAACTTTTATTTCAACTGGCGAACATGAATATACGCGATATGGATTTGCCCAGCTTCTAGAGTGCGGTATTGATATCCTTCAGCCAGATTTAACCTGGTGTGGAGGGATGACAGAAGTAAGGCGGATAACAAGTATGGCTGCATCGAGAGATGTTCCTGTGATACCCCATGGAAGTGGTATTTATGCATGGCATCATCAGGTTTCTTTTCCTAATACACCTTTTGCTGAGTTCCTGATGTTAAGCCCAAAGGGTGATATTGCTACCCCTCAATTTGGATCAATTTTTACAAATGAACCTTTGCCAGAGAATGGGAAGATTATGCTATCTAATGCTCCAGGTTTTGGATTAGAGCTCAATAAAGAGGACTTAGATTTTGTGCGTCCATTTGAGCTATAGGATAATTTGACTATGTTAAAGGGTGTTTTTCCAATGTTACCTACTCCGTTTGATGGAAATAAAGATATTATTTTTGATGATATTTCTTCGTTAATTGAAAATCAAATTCAAATGGGTGCTCATGGCATTTCAATACTTGGACTGGGAGGAGAGTCAGGGCTCTTGACTTATGACGAGCGAATTGCGGTTACTGAATTTACAATTAAAAAGGCAGCGGGGCGTCTTCCTATAATTTCGGGTGTTGGCGCTGCAACTACTGAAGATACCTGTAATTTAGCTAGCCATGCAGCTTCAAAAGGTATTTCAGCGATAATGCTAGCACCACGCCCAATCAAAGATCAAACACAAGAAGATCTCCAAATTTATTTTACTGAAGTTTCAAATGCTGCTAGAGGAGTTGATGTGATGATTCAAGATGCGCCAGAATATTTAGGAGTAGATCTTAATACTGATTTTTTAGGAATGCTTTCTGATCAGATTGACAATATAGCCTATATAAAATCAGAAAGACCTCCTGTTAGCAACACAATTTATAGTTTGAAGCAAATATTTGATAAGCGAGGTATTGGAATATTTGGAGGACAGGCTGCTGTTGGTTTTTTTGAGTTACTAGAATCTGGAGGAGCTGGAACTATTCCAGGTTGTGAAGCAACATTAATATTAGTAAGAATTTGGGAAGAGTATATGCTTAAAAATGATAAAAATAAAGCTATGGAAATTTTCCATAAAGTATTACCTTTTTTTGTTTTTGAAATGCAGTCTCTTGATATGTTTATTAAATGCACTAAAAATATTCTAGTACAAAAAAATCTAATAACTTCTGATATAACAAGAAATGACTTTAAATTGTCACCAACTGCACAGATGATTCTTAATCGTCATATCTCTCAACTATTAGAAACGGAAAAAACTTATAAAGGAGTAACGAAATGTTAAGTAATGAGCAAATAGAATCTTATAAAAATAAAGGCTACTTAGTCGTTGAAAATGTAATACCAACTGAAACATTAAAAAAACTTCAAAATGTCACAGATGAATTTGTAGAATCTTCAAAAAATATAATTGAAAATGATGAAATATTTGATCTTTCTGATGAGCATTCAAAGGAAAGCCCAAAGTTGCGCAGATTAAAAAATCCTCATCTAATTCATAAAACATATGAAGCAATTACAAAAGACAATTGTATTCTAGATTTAGTTTCACAGTTACTCGGTGAAGATTTGAGGCGCGATCATACAAAATTAAATTTTAAGGCAGCAAATGGTGGAGAGGCAATTGAGTGGCATCAAGACTGGGCATTTTATCCACATACAAATGATGATATTGTAGAAGTGTCAATATTTTTAGATGATTGTAAGGAAGAAAATGGCCCTTTAATGGTCGTTCCTGGCTCACATTTAGGTCCCCTTGATGATCATCATCATAATGGATATTTTATTGGAGCTGTCGACCCAAAAAAATCTCATTATGATGTTAATACTGCTGAAACATTTATTGCTAAAGCTGGTGGTATAAGTTTCCATCACGTGAGAGCTCTTCATGGCTCTAAAAAAAATAATTCTAGTGTCCCACGCCGTATGTTATTTATTGGATATACTGCAGCAGATTCTTGGCCATTAAAAGGAATTCTAGACTTAGGATTAAAGCCAACAAGTGGCGAAGATGACTTTGTAAAAAATATTTATGAAGTATATAAAAATAATATTGTTAAAGGAGAGCCATGCCTTCAGGCAAGAGTTGAGAGTAACCCTATAAAAATGCCATATCCACCGCCTCCATCAGTTGGTTCAATTTATGAAAACCAGAAAGAAGTTCTTGGTAGATCTTTTGGTGAGTAAATTTGTTATTAAAATCTATTAAATGGCTCTTTAAAAATTAATGCAAAAAATTAAGATTAATTAATCTAAATGCCATTGAAGAGGAAGTAGAAATGGAAAGCTAATTTCACTGTCGACTTCTATTTTCATTATTGGAGACATATATTCACCCCATTTTTTATTAATCTCTCCTTGATTTAAAATCGATATGGTTTTTTTTAAGTCTTCAGTTTCAAAATACCCAAATAGATTTAAACCATGACGAAATATCGAATAATTTCTCATTCCAGATTCTTTTATTAGTTCAGTCAACTCTGGCCAAATCTCATCATGTCTTTTTTTATATTCCTCTTCATATCCAGGTCTTACTTCAAGTATCCACATATATGGCTTATTTTTCATTTTATGTTCCCCCGTTAAATTTTTTAAAAAAGTATCTCAATTCAATATGAGTTTACCTACATTATTTTTAGAATATTATATATAATATATTTAAAGTTAATACTATAATAGGTTAAGGTATAAAACCTAGTTCATTTTGCTTCTTTTAATAAATTTTTTTAAATGTATACTAGTAAGGCTAAATAATTCGGAAATAGTAATAAAACTAAAAATGGAACAAATTAAAACTCAACATCGCTCACTATCTGATATTGCAACAGATTCAATACGTAATGCAATAATACGTGGTGATTTTAAGATGGGAGAGCCAGTTACTGAGGCTGCATTATCTGAGGCACTTAAAATTAGTAAAACACCTGTCCGTGAAGCGCTGTCAAAGTTGGAGTCTGAGGGGCTAGTTGTATCTGAAAAAAATAAAGGTTATAGAATTTTTTCAATGACAAAAGAGGAGTATGTCGAGCTTTCTGAGTTACGTTTTGCTCTAGAAGCCCAAGCATTGCGTTATGGTTTTGCTCGTAATTATTCTTTATTGATTAAGGAGCTCAAGGTTTTACTTGGCAAAATGGAAGGTTATTTAGAAGCATCAAATCGTGAAATTTATCAAAGTCTTGATAACGATTTTCACCATGTTTTTTTTAAGGCTTGTGGTAATCAAGCTATTTATAAGCTTTATGATAAACATCAGTCAGTAATTGTTGCAACACGGCTTCGTAACCTGAAAAAAGAAAAAATTACCAAGCATACTTCATTTGATCAGCACAAACTATTACTCATACATCTTGAAAATAATGACGTGGACGAGGCTGTCAGAATACTTGAAGGCCATATTGTAAACTATGCAAGAGAATCCTTTATTGAGCCAGCAAATTTGTAATATTTATTGGCTTTTTTTACCATGAATTTAACTAAGAAAATTTTAAGCGTTAATGAGCTTTATGAAAATTAATAATTGTCATAATATCGATGACTTTCGCTTAATGGCTAAAAGTCGTATTCCAGCTCCATTATTTCATTATATTGATGGTGGTGCAGATGATGAAGCCACTCTCAAGCGAAATACTGCAGCATTTGATGATTACGATCTGATACCTAACGGCCTGGCAGATGTTTCTAAAATTGATCTTTCAACTACTATATTAGGTGAGAAGGTTAGTTCTCCATTATTTCTTTCACCAACAGGCATGAATCGATTGTTTAACCATGCTGGCGAGGTTGCAACATCTCTTGCTGCAGAAAAGTATGGATATTACTATAGCCTTTCAACCTTATCATCGGTGAGTATTGAGGAAATTGGGAGGCTAACTAAAGCCCCTAAGATGTTTCAAATATATATACACAAGGATCGTGGCCTAACTTATGAGCTTATTGAGCGCTGTAAGGAGGCAAAATTTACATCTTTATGTTTAACTATTGATACTATTGTAGCTGGTAATAGAGAGAGAGACTTACGAACAGGAATGACTATGCCACCAAAATTTACTCCATCAAGCCTATTAAGTTTTGCTATGCGACCACGATGGGTATATAACTATCTAACCCATGAATCTTTTAAGCTTGCAAACCTAGAAGGCAAAACTGAAAAAGGTAGTAAAGAGTCTATATCAGTTATTGATTATCTTAACTCACAATTTGACACAAACTTACGCTGGGAGGACGCACAAAAAGCTGTTGAGGCTTGGGGTGGGCCATTTGCTATTAAGGGCATAATGTCAGTTGAGGACGCTAAGCGTGCAGTTGATATTGGTGCAAGCGCAATTATGATTAGTAATCATGGCGGAAGACAGTTAGATTCCAGCCCAGCACCATTTGATTTGATAAGTGATATTGTTAATACAGTTGGTGGCAAGATTGAAATAATATGTGATGGTGGAATAAGGCGAGGAACTCATGTTCTAAAGGCTCTAGCACTTGGAGCAAATGCTTGTTCAATGGGTAGGCCCTATTTATATGGATTAGCTGCATCAGGACAAACTGGAGTTGAGGCTGTGTTATCAAATTTTGATGCTGAACTTAAGCGAAATATGATGCTTATGGGAATAAATAATTTATCCCAACTTAACCGTTCTAAAATTCGGAAAAGATAGATTTTTAATAAATTTTGTAAGAAGATTTTATTCAATAATTAAAGTTAATTTAGTCCTTTACCTTTCAAACTATCTTATTAATGAAATGAGTTATTAAATTCATTTTGATATTTCCTTCTTGATAGAAAAATCTCAATATTTAAATTAACCTCCACCTAAATATTTTTAAAAAAGATACATTTTTTGATGTTGATGAGCGTCTTTTCTAATTTTTTTTTTGTAAATTTCTAGCGCTAAATATACTGCTTATTAATAAGTTTTTAATAATACTTGCATAATAATTAGATATGATATATCATCCATAATGTATCAAGCAAAAGTTTGGTATATTGTAATTTTTTATTAAAAGAAGTTACAATTTAAAAATATTAATAAGGAGCATAATATGAGAAGTAATAAACTGATTCAATCAATTATGGTTTCAGCTTTAATTGGTTTCACATCAACATCAGTAACAGCTGGAGAATATGACGTATACGAAGGTTTCAATACAGAAGCAAAAGCTATGCAAGCCTACTCTGGCCAACCTGGAAAAGGTAAGTCGATAGCATTTGCAAATATTGTTAATGGATCGCCTTTCTGTGACTTGGTAGAAGAAAGTGTAATAAGACAGGCAAAGTTAGCTGGATTTGCAGAAGATGATATCATTATATTAAACAATCAATATGATGCGGTAATTGGTCTTAAAAATGCAGACATTATTTTGGCACAACAGCCAGATGTTTTTATCGAATTCCAATTTGATGAAAGAGCTAATAATGTAATTTCACGTAAATTTACTAAAGCTGGTATTCCGATTATTGCAATCGATGTTCCAGTTCCTGGATCACCATTTATGGGCGCTGATAACTTTGGTGCTGCATGGCTAGGTGGAGAAGTAATGGCTGAGAAGATTATTTCAAAATTTGGTGGTTTTGATGGTGTAGATAAAGTTGCATTACTTCAATTTCCTACTGGTGGAAGTGCAACAATGATGCGCTCAGAAGGTTTTATACCTCCTTTAGAAGAAGCTTTTGGAGTTGATGCTGTAGCTGCTAAAATGATAAAAACAGATGGTGGGTCAGGTGCTACTGAAGGTGCCAAGCTTGTAATGGACGATCTTCTTGCGGCGAATCCTAATGCGAAGAGATGGGCTGTCACTGCGATTAATCATGAAAGTATTCAAGGAATCATATCTGCATTTCAATCAGCTGGAAGATGGAATCCTGATGATGTTGTTATAATCGGAATGGGTGCAGGTCCTTTAGGACAAGAACAACTGAGAGATGGTCAAGTTGACGGTTCAGTAGCTTTTTATCCTGAAAAGTATGGACAATGGGCTGTTGCCGCTGCTGTAGCACGTATGATGGGCGAGGCTGTTCCACCATATATGTATCCAGATCATGTAACTATCACAATGGATAACATCGATCAGTACTACCCACAATAGGTCGAAGTTAGAAAAAAATTGATTACCGGTTATATTTACTTAATCGGTAATCTTTTTTTTTAAATTAAAATAATTTATTAATCCTACTTTTTTTTATCGTAGTCGAAACTATTTAATTAAAAAAACAATGAAACCAACTTTATTAAAAATGTCCCATATCTCTAAGTCATATCCTGGAGTAAAGGCTGTAAATGATGTAAGTATTGACCTGCATGCTGGAGAAGTTTTAGGATTAATGGGTGAAAATGGTGCTGGCAAGTCAACATTAATTAAGCTGCTCGCTGGAGCAGAAATAATGGATTTAGGAGAGGTATTTATAGATGAAAAGAAAGTCGATATAAATTCACCAAAATCTTCTCAAGAAAATGGAGTAAGCGTAATCTACCAAGAGCTTATCACAATGGATACTTTATCAGTAGCTGAAAATATTTTCGTAGGACAACTGCCTGTCAATAAAAATACAAAATTAATTGATTGGAAAACTGCTGAACAAAAATCTTCAGAAGTACTTTCCTTACTAAACTCTGACATAAATCCCAAAAGTATAGTTGGTACATTATCTATTTATGAAAAGCAAATTGTAGAGGTTGCTAAAGCAATTCATAAAAATGCAAGAGTACTTGTTATGGATGAGCCAACTGCAGCACTTAGTGAAAAAGATTCGAAATCTCTTTTTAAAGTTATTGATAGCTTAAAAAAACAGGGAGTTGGTATTATTTATATTTCACATAGAATTGAAGAAGTTTTTAATATAACAGATCGTATTAGTGTAATGAGAGATGGCTTACTTATCGGCACTAAAAAAACAAAAAGTGCAGACAAAAAAGAAATTATATCAATGATGATTGGCCGTGAATTAAATCAATTTTTTCCAGAAATTAAATCAGAAAAAAAAGGAGTAATGCTTAAAGTTTCAAATTTAAATATAGATGGAATTATTGAAAATATTAACTTTGAAGTCAATAAGGGTGAAATCGTTGGGCTTTTTGGACTTGTAGGCTCTGGTTGTTTAAATATTGCAAGATCACTCGTTGGTGTTGATGAGATTGATCAAGGTGAAATTTATATTAATGGTAAACAAATAGCCATCAATACCCCTAAAAGTGCAATGCAAAATAAAATTGGTTTTATACCAATTGATCGAAAGCATGAAGGTCTTACTCTTGATTTTAGCGTTAAGCAGAATTTGTCATTACAAAGTCTTGAGCGTCTAGGATCAGGTTTTATGATTCAAGAATCAGTAGAAAATTCCATAGCTGAAAAATGGGTTAAAAAACTGGAAATTAAAACTCCAACTATTGAAGTGCAGGTAAAAAATCTTTCTGGTGGCAATCAGCAAAAAATTGTTCTTGGAAAGACGTTAGAAACAAATCCTGAAATTCTTGTTGTTGTTGAGCCCACCCGAGGTGTTGATGTTGGTGCAAAAATGGATATCTACAAAATGCTAGAGAATCTTTGTAAAGAGGGTGTTGCAATTGTTTTAGTTTCAACAGATGTTCCTGAAGTCTTATCAATTAGCCACAGGGTGCTCGTAGTTTCAACTGGAAAAATTCGTAAAGAATTTAAAAAGGGTGAAGCAAATCAGCAAGATTTATTGTATGAAGCTTCGTTAAGTTGACATCCATAAGGAGATTAGTTTGTGTATAAATTATTATCAATATTTGGAGAGTTACTATGACTTTTAGTAGCATCAAAATTAACACAACAATGAGCTTGTTTATTTTTCTTGCTTTTTTGATTGTTTTATTTTCATTTACTAGTGAACATTTTTTAAGTCCTTACAATATTACCTCACTTCTAACAAACCTCTCTTTTAGTGGAATTGCAGCAATAGTATTAACTCCAATAATAATATCACGTGGTTTAGATATTTCTATTGGTGGTGTAATTGGTTTAACTACCGTTGTCGTTAGTGCTCTTTATTCTCAAACTGATCCTCTGCCTACCTGGTTAATATTGATTATTGGCCTTGGGACTGGAGCCATTGTGGGCATGATTAATGGATGGTGTATTACAGCATTAGATATGGATCCTATAATAACTACTTTGGGTGCAATGGCAATTGCTCGAGGACTTGCATATGTAATTTCTGATTCTCAGTCAATATTGATGTTTGAGGACACTACTGATTTTATTAGTAATGGAACTATTCTTTACATACCAATACCTATAATTATATTTTTGATAACTGCAATATTTTTTAGTATTCTTCTTCATAAGTCAAAATTTGGAAGAGCTATTTATGCTATCGGTGCAAATGAAACCTCAGCAAATTTGTCTGGAATAGCAGTTAAAAAAACAAAAATGATTTTATATGTTATGTGTGGAATAGCGGCTTCAGTTAGTGGAATTATCTTACTTGGTCAAACCTCAGTAGGAATGCCCCAACATGGTATAGGTACAGAGCTTGAAGTTATAACGGCTGTCTTGCTTGGGGGGACTGCGCTAAGTGGAGGTAAAGGAACAATTTATGGAACAATAGCCGGTGTGTTGATTTTGGGAGTTTTATTTAATGGATTAACAATATCAGGTGTGAGGTATGTTCATCTCCAAATTTTTCAAGGAATACTATTGTTAGTTGCTGTTGCTACTTATGAAATCAAAACTAGAAATGAGGTTGCACGATGAAAGCATGGTTACGAAGTTTTATTTATAGTGATGATATTGTTGGGGCTTTAACTATTTTTTTAGGTCTTTTGATTCTATTTTTTGCTCTTATGACCCCTCATTTCTGGAGTATGAATAATTTTTATTCTATTATTGGTAATATTCCAGCAATGGCTATTTTATGTCTAGGATTAACGTATGTTGTTTTAATTGGTGACTTGGATCTTTCACTTGGTTCTATCCTAGGAATTACTGCTATTTTGGCAGTATTCTTTTTCAAGGTAATGCATTTTCCATTATGGTTAAACTTGATATCATGCGTAATTATTGGTGGATTATTTGGTGCTCTAAACGGAATAATAGTTACAAAAATTGGAATAAATTCAATTATAACAACTTTAGGAACAATGGCCATAATAAGAGGCCTTGCCTTTTGGATTGCAACTGATGTTGATGCAATGCAAATAGGTCGAATAACTGATCCTGCTTTTCTTAGCTTTGGAAGATATTACTTCCCAGAAGATTCTCGACTCATTCCTATAACTCTTGTTTATATAGCTATTCTTTATGGTCTTTCATATTTATTTTTAAATCATACAAGTTTTGGAAGAAAAATATATGCGGTAGGATCTAATGAAGCAACTGCAAGACTAGCTGGGATAAATGTCAAGCGTGTTAAATTAGTTTGTTATATTCTTGCAGGGATGCTTTCAGCGTTTGGTGGCCTTGTGCTTGTTGCACAACTTGGTCTTGGTGAAGCACAAACGGGTCAAAATATGATTCTTGAGGTTGTTACTGCAGTTGTTCTTGGTGGTGTTCTTTTGACTGGAGGTAAGGGGCGACTTACTGGAGTAATTATTGCTGTTCTTATTTTGGGTGTTATTAGAAATGGTATGGTCCACTTGGAACAGGTGACTGATATTTCATTTTATTGGCGTGATGTTGCCAAAGGTGTCATTCTTCTCTTGGCAATTGGTCTGTATTCAGTCCGTAAATCATTCAACGCCAAGCGATTGAGAACTAGACAATAATAAGTAGTTACGAATTTCTTTTTATTGAAATAAAAAGATTTTTATGTAAATTTAATGGAGAAAATATATGAATCAAATTGATCTTAAAAATAAGGTAGCAGTTGTCACTGGTGGTGCTCAAGGTATTGGATTTGCTATTGCTAAACTTTTTCTTGAATCTGGAGCTTCTGTTAGTCTTTGGGACCAAGATGAAAAACTTGTTAATGAGAATGCGCATAAATTATCATCACTAGGGAGTGTGGAGGCTATTGTGACTGATGTTTCTGACTTATCCTCAGTTAATAATGCTACCTTACAGACTCAAAAGTCTTTGGGTGGAATTGATATTCTCATTTGCAATGCTGGCATCTCAGGTCCGAATGAAAAACTTTGGAATTATCCTAGTGAAGCATGGCAACAAATTATGGATATTAACATAAATGGAGTTTTTAACTGTCTTAGTGCAGTTACACCATTAATGATTGAAAATAATTATGGAAGAATAGTTAATGTGGCTTCTGTTGCAGGTAAAGAAGGAAATCCAGGAGCAAGTGCTTACAGCGCTTCTAAAGCGGCTGTTATTGCTATAACCAAATCGCTTGGTAAAGAACTAGCAGAATTTGATATTGCTGTTAATTGTATAACTCCTGCAGCAGCTAAAACGCAAATATTTGATCAAATGACAGAGGAGCATATCCAATATATGTTAAATAAAATTCCTCGCGGTCGTTTTTTAAAAGTTGAAGAGGCTGCTTCAATGGTTGCATGGCTTTGTTCTTCAGAAAATTCTTTTACTACTGGTGGTGTTTTCGATTTAAGTGGTGGACGATCTACTTATTAATATGATAAGTCAAGTAAAAATTGTTGATATTAGGGCTTATGTCATAGATCAAGCAGGCAGTGGTGGAGATTATCACGATCAAGAGGCTGGTCACTGGATTCTTGACTCAAAAATTTCAACTCCAATGTCCACTTACTCAGAGTTTAAAAATTCCAGAACCAGTTTTGGAATTAATGTAATGAAGAGTATTGTTGTAGAAGTTGAGGCTTCTGATGGGACGATTGGAGTAAGTACTGGACAGGGTGGAGCCCCAGCTTGTTATATGATTGAGCAACATTTTCGTCGCTTTATAGTCGGCCTTGATCCAAGAGATATAAATAAAGCTTGGGATCAGATGTATAGGTCGAGTATGTATTACGGAGGTAAGGGATTACCAATGTGGGCAATAAGTGTCGTTGATTTAGCTCTATGGGACCTTCTTGGTCAACTCAGGCATGAACCGGTTTACAAGATGATTGGTGGCGCTGTTCGTGATGAAATAGAGCTTTATTGTACTGGGATTCGGCCTGATATTGCAAAAGATGCTGGGTTTATTGGAGGTAAAATGCCTCTTCCTTTTGCTCCAGTTGAACGTGATAAGGGGTTAAAGGCAAATGTTGAACATTTTCAACAAATGCGAAACAAGGTCGGGCCTGATTTTTGGCTAATGGCTGATTGCTGGATGTCACTTGATGTGCCCTATGCTGTAGAGTTAGCTAATGCAATGCGTGAGGTTGATTTATATTGGATAGAAGAGGCCTTGCATCCAGGCGATATGGATGGGCATAAACTTCTCAAGGAGCGAGCGCCATGGATGCGCTGGACAACTGGCGAACATGAATATACTCGCTATGGTTTTCGTAAGTTAATTGAAACCCGCTCTATTGATATTCTTCAGCCTGATGTGACATGGTGTGGCGGGTTAACTGAACTCCTTCGTATTTCATCTATGGCTGCTGCCTATGATATTCCTGTTGTTCCTCATGGAAGTGGAGCTTATAGCTATCATTTTGTAATTACTCAGCCTCATTGCCCATTCTGTGAATATTTAAATACCAGTCCAGATTGTTTAAGCTTTCCTTCAGTATTTGGCAATCTATTTGAAAATGAAATTCTTCCAGTTAATGGAAAGATAAAACTAAATAATGAACCAGGCTTTGGAATGAAATTGAATCGTAAGGATCTTAACTTGAATAGAGTTTTTCCTTCAAATGAATGAAATGAAAGCCAATTATTAATTAGTACTTTATGAGGAGTTAACATGAAAATAAGTAACGAGAACAATCAAATAATTGATATTTGGGATTCTCACTTTCATATATGGGATATTTCTGAAAATACAATCTCAGGCCATGATGTTGAGCAGTTATTTTCTCCTAAAGATAACCCAATTTATTCCATGGATTCATATAGTAATGATATAAATGAAGCAGGAAGTCGTTTTAGACATACTGGAGGCGCTTTCTGTGAAGCTCTTAGTGCCTGTCATGTTGGTATGGATGGAGATGAGTATATTTCTAAATGTATGGCCGAAACACGTTATGCATCAAATGCATTAAATGCCACTAAAACGAATAATATAATTATTTCTGCTGCTCCTCTTGAAGATAAAAATATTGGGAAGATTCTTACTAATTTAGTAGAAGATCCTCTTGTACGTGGAATTAGACAAATACTTAACTTTGAGCCATCCTGGCCAAGAAATAAACAGCAAGGTGATTTGCTAGTTAATCCAAAATGGCAAAGGGGTTATGCTGAGTTGAAAAATTTTTCTATGACATGGGATCTACAAATTAATCCAAATCAGTTTTATGATGCTGCACGTGTAATCGAAAAAAACCCAGAAACTCCTGTAATTATTGGACATCTTGGCACTCCTACTCTTAATGATATAACTGAGAAAAAGGATGACTACTGGACTGGATTAAAAGTATTGTCAGAGTTAGATAATGTTTTTATGAAAATTTCAATGCTCGCCTATACTGATTCAGAGTGGGAAAAAAGTCCATTAATGAAAGATACTGTTTTACGAGTAATAGACTTGTTTGGTGTCGATCGGTGTCAGTTTGCCTCTAATCTCCCAGTTGAAAATCTTTGGGGTTGGGATGCTAAAAGAATATATGCAGGATTTTTGAGTTTAGTTGATAATCAATTTAGCCACGAGGATCAGCAAAAGCTTTTTTCTGATAATGCTAAGAAAGTATATAAAGCCTAACTACTATTAAAATTTTAAATAAGAATAATATGGAACAAAATATGAAAAGAATTTATGATTTTAGTCGTAAACCAGCTCATCGAAACTACACAGTACATGATCTAAAATCTTTAAAAAGTTCCCCTAAAAAGCTGACAATGACAAATCCTGCTAACGCCGATGAGGCAAAAGCCTGTGTTGAGGCAGGGATTGATTTATTTGTCCTGGGTAATAAAGAGATTGAAACCTTTCGTGAAGTTGCTCCTAACCACTTTATGGGCTCAGCAAGCATTTTTGCGCAATTTGGTTCTAAAGCTGAAATAATTGATGATGCTTTTGACAAAATGCGACGAGGAGCAGATATGTATTACACTTTGCGTTCTTTTGATGTAATGGAGTCACTTGTAAATGAAGGTATTCCAGTTCAAAGTCATATTGGCTTAATTCCAACTTTTAGCCATTATTGTGGTGGATTAAGAGGCTGGGGTCGAACAGCAGAAGAAGCTATGAAAATTTTCGAAACAATTAAACGTATGGAAGATATTGGTGTTTTTGCAGTTGAAGCTGAATGTATCGCTGAAGAAGTGTTGCAGGCAATTAACTTACAAACATCAATCGTAACTTTTTCCCTTGGTTCAGGTAGCTCGGGTGATGTAATCATGTCATTTGTAGCAGATATTTGTGGTCAAGATAGTGAAGAAGAAAAGCCTCCTAAGCACGCCCATGCTTTTGGAAATGTTGGAAGACTTCAAAAACAAATTCATCAAGAGCGAATTTCGGCATTAAGTGATTTTAATTCTGAAGTTAAAAGTAACAATTTTCCTTATCCTAAAACTAATATTTCTATGCATAGTGGTGAAAATGAAAAATTCTTGGAGTCCCTTGCTAAATGGACACCAACTCACCAATAAGATTAAATATTTTAAAATTACATATTATTATTTCAATTAATAAACTACTTTACTCAACAAATAAAAGGCAATAATGAAACTACTTAGATATGGACTCCCTGGAAAAGAAAGACCTGGTTTATTGGATAAAAAAGGGGTTCTTAGAGACCTTTCTGATGTTGTCACTGATATAGCGAGTGAAACACTTCTCCCAGCGAGTATTGATCACTTAAATACTATTGACCATGAGACTCTTCCGGAGGTTAAGGGGAGTCAACGCCTCGGTCCATGCGTTGGACAAGTAGGCAATTTTATTTGCATTGGCTTAAATTATTCAGATCACTGCAAAGAATCTGGGATGGATATTCCTTCTGAACCTGTAATTTTCTCTAAAGTAACAAGTGCTATTTGTGGTCCTGATGATAATATCATTATTCCACGAAATGCGGTAAAAACAGATTGGGAGGTTGAGCTTGGTGTAGTTATTGGAAAGCCTGCTAGGTATGTTGATGAAAAATCTGCCCTTGACCATGTTGCAGGTTACTGCGTTATAAACGATCTTTCTGAGCGTGAATTTCAGCTCGAACGAGATGGTCAATGGATTAAGGGTAAGAGTTGTGATACCTTCGGTCCAATAGGTCCATGGCTGGTAACTCCTGATGAAGTTGGAGACCCTCAAAATTTAGATCTTTGGCTGGATGTTGATGGAAAACGCTATCAAGATGGAAATACCCGTACAATGATTTTTGGAGTTGCTTATCTTATTCACTATTGTAGTCAGTACTTCACTTTACAGCCTGGGGATATTATTTCAACTGGAACTCCGCCTGGAGTAGGGCTTGGTCAAAAACCAATTCCAATTTATCTACATTCTGGCCAAAAAATGAATCTTGGAATTGAAAAATTAGGGGTTCAAAACCAAAAAACTATTGATGAATAATTAATAATATGAGAGGGTTTAATGACAAAAATAAAATCAATACGAACTCGAGTTTGGAGCTGGAAGGGTCCAACTGTTCCTCCATTAGGTAATTTTTGTACTAATGCTTCTGATGTACTATGGGAAAAAGGTGATGCAATGGCTTCATTTCGTTTTCACCAATGGCTAACATGTGAAGTTGAGACTGAAGATGGTACCATTGGAATTGGTAATGCAGCGCTTGCTCCTACTGTTGTTAAAAAAGCCATTGATGATTGGTATGCGCCTATGATAATTGGTGAGGACCCCTTTGATTATGCTTATATTTGGGACAAAATGTATCGTCGTACTCATACATGGGGCCGCAAAGGTATTGGTATGATCGCCATTTCAGCAATCGATCTTGCTATCTGGGATTTAATGGGTAAATTAACTAAAAAGCCAGTATTTAAATTACTTGGTGGTCGAACTAAGGATAAGATTCCAGTCTACTATTCAAAACTATACTCTGGCTCAATTGATTCTATGCAGAAAGAGGCTGAAGAAGTCAAAAAACATGGCTATGATGGCTATAAAGCACGTGCTGGTTTTGGTCCAAAAGATGGTATGAATGGAATGCGTGAAACTATTAAGCGTATTGAGGCCCTTCGAGAAAGTTTAGGTTATGACGTCGACTTAATGCTTGATTGCTACATGGGATGGAATCTAGATTACACCAAACGTATATTGCCTATGTTGGAAAAGTTTGAAATGCGCTGGTTAGAGGAGCCTGTTCTTGCTGATGATATAAGTGGATATGCAGAGCTAAATGCAATGGGAATTATTCCAATTTCAGGTGGTGAGCATGAGTTTTCAGTAATTGGCTGTCAACAATTGATGGAAAAAAAGGCAGTAAGTGTTCTTCAATATGATACCAATCGGGTTGGAGGTATTACAGCGGCACAAAAAATTAATGCTATAGCTGAGGCTTATCAAATCCCAGTTATTCCTCATGCGGGTCAAATGCATAATTACCATCTTACGATGGCAAATGTCAACTGCCCAATTGCTGAATACTTTCCAGCATTTGATGTTGAAGTTGGTAACGAACTTTTCTATTATATTTTTGAAGGTGATCCAGTTGCTAAGAATGGTTTCATTGATCTTGATGATAATATAACAGGTCTAGGTATAACTATTTCAAATGAGTATCTTCACAACTTTGATATTTCAGAATAGTAATTAAAAATCTTTATAATTTGCTTGATATTTTTTTGATTTAAAAAGCACTTTAGTTTGTTTTGAGCATTACTATGAAAGTCCAATAACTCTTAAGATAGAAATTGATCTGTAGTTTTTTTATTTTTAAAGTACATAAAAAGCACAATATTAATAGAAAAAAAAGTATAAACTTTCATTAGTCCTCATTTTAATATGACGGATTTTTTAACTTTTTTTAATATTAAGGAGAAAATATATGAATTATTTGCCAAAATCGTTGGCAGTGGGATTTGTATTGGCGTCTTTT
>ENA-OSJC01001540-OSJC01001540.1-marine-metagenome-genome-assembly--contig:-NODE-1540-length-18756-cov-7.079555_pt1 | contig 18756 bp, 20 predicted proteins | sample MGYA00237885_ERZ534234 | MGnify/ENA primary metagenome ERZ534234 (study PRJEB26413, sample SAMN06343907) | marine metagenome | isolation source: coastal waters | place: Atlantic Ocean: West Antarctic... | reverse complement strand
TATGCAGTAGCACACGTAGTAATTAACAGAGTAAATAGTACCCGATGGCCTAACGATGTATGTTCTGTTGTACATCAGGGGCTAGACAAAGGCAGACACAAGTGTCAGTTTAGTTGGTACTGTGATGGTAAGTCAGACAAAGTGCATGAAGAAGTACCGTGGGCTAGGGCGTTAATTGTAGCTGACAATGTACTACGTGGTAAGGTAGCTGATTTAACTAAGGGTTCAACACACTACCATGCAAGGTATGTTAAGCCGTACTGGAGTGCCTCACTTAACACCACTGTAATTTATGGGTCACACAAATTTTATGAGTAGGAGATACATATGTACAAAGAAACAATAGAGTTAGTTATCCGTATTAAAGAGGATGAGTTGTATTATTTAACTAAGGAGTTGACAGATACAACAGACAGAATTACTATGGAAATACAAAAACGTGCAGAAGAAATAACAGAACTAGAAAAGAAAATAGAGGAGATGCAAGGTGGCTAATGATACACCACACTCACCCTGCCCTTACGAGGACTGTGCATCATCAGATGCATTCAATTGGAATGATGATGGCTATGGGTTTTGTCACTCATGCCATCAGTCATACCCTACAAAAAATATGCCTGTCACTTTTGGCTGGGCTAAAGAGGAGTACCCCTTGAAAGATAATAGACAACCACAGGCAATACCCGTTGAGGGTGTTAAGTACACTGGCATTAGGAGTATAGATGCTGATGTATGTAAGCTGTATGGTATTCAGATACAGACAGGCCCGAAGGGTGAAGAGGTAAGGTATGCATTCAAGTATCCACATACTACTAAGTATCGTATGTGTAATGATAAATCTAAGTCGTGGATAAAAGATCGTGGTGTAGGTATGAACCACCTGTTTGGCCCAGAGTTTAATGCTGGTACAGGTAAGCGTATCTATATAACTGAGGGTGAGTTTGATGCGGCTAGTTTGTATCAGATACTGGGCAAGACATTCCCAGTTAAGTCTCTACCTTCATCATCTATCGGTGAGAAGTTTATCAAACATAACATGAAGTATCTCTCTTCTTTTAAAGAAGTTGTGTATGCTGGTGAGCTTGATGATCCGGGCCGTAGGGCTGCTAACAAATTGTATCAGGCATTCCCTGAGAAGTTTTACTTTGTACCTATGACAGAGTTCAAAGATGCTAATGAGTTCCTTGAGAAAGGTAAGGCTACCAGCCTGATGTGGGCGGCTAAGTCACCTCAACGTTACTCACCTGAGAACTTCTTCTGTTCTGCTGATGACTTCTCTCATGCACTACGTAATGAAAGTCCTTATGAGTATGTATCCACTGGTCATGTTGGACTTGATGAGAAGATCAGGGGCATGGTAAGGGGTGGACTTACGTTCATCAAAGCACCACGTGGTACTGGTAAGACAGAAGTTATACGATACTTTGAGACAGGCTTACTTAAAGACCCTACTATTAAGATAGCATTACTCCACATGGAAGAGATGAAGTCTACTACACTACGTGCTATGGCAACATACCAGCTTGGGTGTAATGTCAGGACGAAAGAAGATGCAGACAAGAACAACATGAGTATTGATCAGGTAGAAGAGGCAGCAAACTCTATAGCAGATGCCCCTAACAACAGGACAATCATCTTTGAGATGATGTCACATGATGATCCACTAAAGCTACTCGACTACACAAGACTAGCCGTGTCTGCTTATGGTGCTGACTATGTGTTTGTTGACCACGTACAACGTCTAGCCTACCTATCTAACTCAGGTGTTGATGGTGCTACCAGTACGTTGACCACACTAGGATCACGTATGGCACAGCTTGCAAAGGAGTTGAACATTGGTGTGATATTTATATCACAGGTTAATGATGATGGCAGAACTAAGTATGCTGCATCCCTTGAAGAAGAAGCAATCATCTGTATAAAAATAGAACGCAATGCAGAGAGTGAGGATGAAGTTGAACAGAATACAACTAATTTTATTGTGGATAAGAATAGACCCTTTGCTAAATTGGGCAACGCTGGTTCTGTTTACTATGACCCAGTGACTACCATACTTAGAGAAGATGTTTTTTCAGAGGAGTACAGAAGCTAATGATACTGTTTGATGTAGAAGCAGATGGTCTCTTCAAAGAGGCTACCAAGATACACTGCCTGTCCTACACCACTAACGGTAAGGACATTAGTAGTCTTACTAACTATGATGATATGAGAAGTCTCTTACTAAAAGAGAATGTACTGATAGGTCATAACATAACACGCTATGATATACCTTTATTAAATAAGTTATTAGGTATTAAGATTAAAGCAAAGCTTTATGATACTCTTGCAATGTCATGGGTTATTAATACTAACAGACCCAAGCATGGACTAGAGTCTTTCGGAGAAGACTTTGGTATACCTAAACCAGTTGTAACTGATTGGGAGTCACAGGATATACAAGTGTATATACATCGTTGTGAAGAAGATGTAAAAATAAACTGGCTGCTTTGGTCTAACCTAATACAGAGATTTATGTTGGTGTATAAGGACAAAGAAAACCTAGACAAATATTTTTCTTACCTGTCGTTTAAGATGAGGTGTGCTTTTACTGCTGAGTTTTTTGGATGGAAGCTTGACAAAGAACTTGCACAAGATTGTGTGAACACACTTGAACTACAACAGAAAGAAAAGATTGATGAGTTAAAGACAGTAATGCCAATGCGTACATTGTTTAGAAAGAAATCTAAGCCGAAGGTAATGCACAAGAAGGATGGCACACTGTCTAAGCAGGGTAAGGAGTGGCAAGCTTTACTTCTGGATAACATGCATCCCTCGCACTATGTCGGTGAAATAGAAATAGTAAAGGGAGTTGAAGAGCCTAACCCTAAGTCTAGTGATCAAGTAAAAGCATGGCTATTTGATCTGGGTTGGAAGCCTTGTACTTACAAGTACGACAAAGACAAAGACGGTCAAGATAAAAAGATACCACAAGTACGTAAGAACGGTGACCTAACTGAGTCAGTTAAACTACTTATCAATAGTAACTCTCATGTAAAAGTTCTTGATGGCTTGACTGTTATACAACACAGGCTAGGTATCTTTAAAGGTTTCCTAGAGTGTGAAGTTAATGGTTATGTCGAGGCAGGTATTGATGGTCTTACTAATACACTTAGATTTAAACACAGAAAACCTTTATGTAACCTGCCGGGAATTGATAAGCCTTGGGGTAAAGAAGTAAGAGGATGTCTTGTATCACCAGATAAAGATTCAGTTCTTTGTGGTGCTGATATGACATCCCTTGAAGATACAACTAAGAGACACTATATGAAACCCTATGACCCACGATACGTACAAGAGATGTCTCAAGATGGATTTGATCCACACCTTGACCTTGCAAGACATGCTGGTGCTGTAACACAAGATCAGATAAACAAACATAACACAGGAGAAATTTCTTTGAAGTCCCTACGTAAAAACTATAAGGTGGTGAACTACTCTGCCACCTATGGTGTAGGTGCAGCTAAGTTATCTAGGGAGACAGGTATGACAGTACCTGAAGCAAAGAAACTTCTTGATGCATACTGGAAACGTAACTGGTCTGTCGCAAAGTTCTCTGCTGACAACCTAAAGAAAGTAAAGACAATAGCAGGACAGATGTGGGTACAGAATCCTGTCAGTAAGTTCTGGCATACACTGAGGTATGAGAAGGATGTGTTCTCTACACTCAATCAATCCACTGGTGCTTACTGCTTTGATAAATGGATGGCTTACTACTTACAGGCAAGCCCCAACATCATAGGTCAGTTCCATGACGAATCAATTAATGTCGTTAAGAAAGGACAGGAACAACAACACAAGATGATACTTGTATCAGCAATAGAAAAACTAAATAGGGAGTTAAAGCTTAATGTAGAATTGGGTATTGATGTGCAGTTCGGAAATAAATATTCTGAAATACACTAATAAAGTCTTGCATGTGCTTTTTATTACATGCTACTATTAAGATCTTAACATATAGGAGTTGTCAAACATGGCAAAAATTACAGTAACAGGTTTAGCACAATGGGCTAAAGTATTTGAACAGAACCGTGACCTCTTGGGTTACCAAGGGCAGTGGGCAGAGACTGACGGACGATGCTCTATTGAGATGGTACTTGATGAAGATAATGCTAAACGCATTACTGCTTCAGGTTGTATGAGTAAAGGTAAGCCAGACCCAGAAGGTAGGGGCGATATCTTTAAGTTCAATCGTAAGTTCTCTACCCCAAATGATTGGGATGGTGATGCACCTGTAGTCTATAAAGCAGACGGAAGTAAGTGGGACTATGAAGCTGACGGTACTATCGGCAATGGCTCTGAGGTTCTTGTTGAATTAGATGTCTACAAGAATAAAGGTTACGCTACTTACACTACCCGACTTGAGCGAGTAAAGATTATCAACCTTGTTGAGTACAGTGCTGGTGCTGGTAGTATAAATGATCCATTCACTGCAAATGTATCACCCTCTGATACATCTGCTGTGGTAGCATCTCAATCGCTTGAGACTCCTATGGAAGCCCTTGATGAAATCCCTTTCTAGTATAAGGCTTAGTGGTGTAGGTATTATATTTTACCTACACCAAAATTTTATTTAGGAGTTGCAATGAAAAAAATAACAAACATTTCTAACAAAGAGTATCATTCAATGGATGGTATATCTTCTAGTGTTGTTAAGACAGTCTATAAAAAGTCTTTAGCTCACTGGAAAGGACAGAAGATTGTTCAGTCAGCAGCATTTGCAATGGGTAATGCTGTTCATGCAAACCTATTAGAAGCAGAAAGAAACCTAGTAGTTAAAGGCCCAAAGACTAAAACCACTGCTTCTTTTAAAACTATGAAAGAAGCTTTGACCGAAGACCAAGTCTTACTAACTGAGGTAGAGTTCAATGTAGCTAGTCGTATAACTAAAGGTGCATTAGATAATCGTATATGTGCTGAAGCTCTTCAACATCACGAAAGAGTAAACGAGATTAGCATCTTCGTAAAAGACCCAGTGTCTGGACTAATGCTCAAGACAAGACCAGACCTGATGATTGAGTCTAGGAATATGGTGTATGACGTAAAGACTACACAAGATGCTAGTCCCAAAGGTTTTCTAAGTGAGTGTGTAAAGTATGGTTACTTTCTTCAAGGCGCTCATTATGTTTACACCTGTAAGCTTGCAGGTTATGACGTGGATAAGTTTGCATTCATTGCTTGTGAGAAGTCATCCCCTTTTCTTTCTCACCTACACATTATGGGGCCAGAGGTTATGGAGTGGGCTACCGTTGAGCTTCACAAAACTCTAGCTGTTATTGCAGAAGCAGAAAAGTATTGGCGATATGGTACAGGTTGGGGTGATTACACTGTAATGCAAAAGCCTTCATGGATATAAACAGACATGACTAAAGCAAAAAGGTAGAGGAGCTAATAGATTGAGTAAACAAGGCAAACAAAAAGGTAGACTTGGACAGCAAGAGATAAGAGATGCCTTGCTTGAAAAATTCACAGAGCTTGAGCCTGATGATGTTAAGTCTACAATCATGGGAGATACTGGTGCTGATGTACAACTGTCACCTAAAGCACAAAAGATTATCCCTATATCTATAGAAGTTAAACGAAGAAAGTCAGGACTAAAAACAGTTTATGGTTGGATGGATCAAGCAACCAATCATAGCAAAGGCCCACCTGTTGTTTTCTACAGGTCAGACAGACAGCCTTGGTTAGTGGTTGTAAACTTGGAGCATTACTTAAATCTATTAAGGGAGTATAAAAAAGATGTGCGTTCAAACGGAACTACAAGTAAAAACAAAGGAGAAAATATGGGGGGTGATAGAGGGGCCGATAAGAGTTGAAGACCCGGAAGAGGTAGAAGAAGAAGTATACATGAACCTTTGTAAGGTAGAGATCAAAGGTAAGATAGAACATGTAGAATATTATTTTCAAAATATGGATGAGGCATATGACATGGTAAAACATTTTACATCAAGCATTGATCCTATTGAGGTGGAACATAGTGATTGACATTATGTTCTTTATGAGTATAACTGAGGGCTTTAACTTTGGAGTATGAACTAAACTTAAAAATAAAGGTGGATGAAAATGCCAACTTCTTAGAGGTTGATATGGACAATCATTCTGAGATACTAGAAGAATTAACTTTGAATGCTATGTTTGACATAGATGATATAACAGTCGTACAATGTGAGGTAATTAAATATGACTAAGGTAACAATAGACGATACGGAATATGACACCGAAAACTTTAATGAAGAGCAAAACGATTTGCTTAATCAGCTAAAGAATAACAATGGAGTTTCTGCAAATGTGCAGTACCAACTACATAGCTTAAACGTCCTTCGGGATTTGCTTACAAACAAACTAAAGACTTCTCTGGCAATAGAAGTAGTAGAGGATAAAAATGAAGTTTGAAGACTATCAAACACAAGCAGTTAAGACTGCTGTATATTCTGAGGCTGATGTTGTAATGTATCCCATCTTTGGATTATGTTCAGAGGTGGGAGAAGTTGCAGGTAAGTATAAGAAAATACTTCGTGATCACAATGGTCTGATGTCACCTGCACAAAGGGAATCTATTGGTGATGAAGTGGGGGATTGCCTGTGGTACATAGCTAATATCTGTACTGACTTAGGTCTTGGTATGGAAAACATTGCACAACGTAACTTAGATAAACTCAACAGCCGATTGGCACGTGGAGTAATACAAGGAAGTGGAGACAACAGATGAGTAGTAACTACCTACCTACAGACTATCAAACCTTTATTGCCACTAGCAGATATGCACGATGGTTAGAAGAGGAAGGAAGACGGGAGACATGGGGAGAAACTGTTGAACGTTATATGACTAATATAGTTAAGCCACTACTTAAAACAAAAAAAGATGTGGATGAAATACGTGACAGCATTCTATCACTAGAAGTAATGCCAAGTATGAGATCACTAATGACGGCAGGTAAGGCAGCACAACGTGATAACACATGTATGTACAACTGTTCTTACTTACCTGTGAATGATCCGAAATCATTCGATGAGGCTATGTTTATCTTGCTCTGTGGTACTGGTGTTGGCTTCAGTGTAGAACGCCAGTTCATCAGTAAGCTCCCAGATGTGCCAAAGCTCTTTGAGAGCGACACTTGTGTTGTCATCAAGGACAGTAAGGAAGGATGGGCTAAAGGTCTCAGGCAAGTTCTTGCTCTCCTATGGGCTGGTGAAATTCCTAAGTGGGACGTTAGTAAGGTACGCCCTGCTGGTGCAAGACTAAAGACATTTGGTGGTAGAGCCAGTGGCCCTGCACCTTTAGTTGATTTGTTTATGTTCGCAATCAGTACATTTAAATCTGCACAAGGACGTAACCTATCTACTATAGAGTGCCATGATCTTATGTGTAAGATTGGTGAGGTAGTGGTAGTAGGTGGTGTACGTAGGTCAGCTATGATCTCCTTGAGTAATCTATCTGATGATCGTATGCGTCATGCAAAGTCTGGTGCATGGTGGGAGAATGATAAGCAACGTGCTTTAGCTAATAACTCTGTTAGTTATACAGAGAAACCAGCGGCTGAGTTCTTTATGCGTGAGTGGCTATCCTTAATTGAGAGTAAGTCAGGTGAGAGAGGTATCTTTAATAGAGAAGCATCTAAGAAACAGGCAGCAAAGAATGGTAGGCGTGATCCTAACTATGACTTCGGAACAAATCCTTGCAGCGAGATAATTTTGCGACCAAATCAGTTCTGTAATTTATCCGAGGTAGTTATACGTGCAACAGATGCAGTAGAAGATATTGCACGTAAAATCCGCATCGCCACGATCTTGGGCACAATCCAAAGTACTTACACTAACTTCCCTTATCTACGTAAGATATGGCAAACTAATACTGCTGAAGAAAGATTGCTTGGTGTATCACTCACTGGCATAATGGATAACCCTTTGATGACTACTGCTAACAAAGGTTTGTCTGAGACACTGGAGTACTTAAAAGATGTGGCTGTTACTACTAATGTTAAGTATGCAAAGTATCTTGATATTCCTGTGGCTACAGCTATTAGTTGTGTCAAGCCCTCCGGGACAGTCTCTCAGTTGGTGGATTCAAGTTCTGGCATACATGCTCGTTATAGCAACTATTATATTAGGACTGTACGGGGTGACAATAAAGATCCATTAACAAAGTTTATGATAGATCAAGGCGTACCTAGTGAGCCAGATGTTATGAAGCCTGATGCTACTACAGTATTTAGCTTCCCTATGAAAGCACCAGAAGGTGCAGTGGTTACTGCTGATATGACAGCCATTGAACAACTTGAGATGTGGTTAGCTTATCAACGTCACTGGTGTGAACACAAACCAAGTATCACTTGTAATGTTAAACAAGATGAATGGTTTGAAGTAGGAGCATTTGTATACAAACACTTTGATGAAATGTCTGGTGTATCCTTCCTACCCTTTAATGAGCATACATATAAACAAGCACCCTACCAAGATGTAGAAAAGAGTGGTGATAAGATACCTGTGTATGAGTATGCCCGTAATGAATGGACTGACCCAGATGTATTGATAGGTTATCAACATACATACGAAAGTTTACTAGAGATTATGCCTAAGAAAATTGACTGGACTAAACTGTCAGAGTATGAAGTAGAAGACAATACATCTGGTATGCAAACGTTAGCCTGTAGCGGTGATGTTTGTGAGATGGTTGACATTACATAATAGTATATCCCCCTATCAAGGGGGGTTTACACACTTAAACTCAACTGGTATTATTACCACAATAGAAATATTTGGAGCAATAAAATGGCTGTAAGAAAACCTTTTAACAAAGCAATGTATCAAATGTTTGATGGTATTGCTAAAGAAACTTTAGTAACCCACCTAGAAAGTAAGGGACATACTATCATTAATAGTAAAGAAGATTACTATGCAGATGTAGTGTCAGAGAAAAATGGTTATACATACTTCAACGAAGCAGAAGTAAAGTCTCAGTGGAAGGGTGATTGGCCTGATCACTGGAAAGAAATACGGATACCAGAAAGAAAGCAAAGGCTACTAGATAAATACGAAGGTGAGAATGGTGTATTAAATTTCTATGTCTTTCGTGGAGACATGAAGAAGGCATGGCGTATTAAAGATACTTGCCTAACAAAAGAAAGTCTTGCTGAAGTAAAAGGTAGCAGACGAATTAGAAAAGGTGAGTTGTTTTTTCACATACCTTATACTGATGCGGAGTTAATTGAGTTATGATTAAACCCGCAAGGATGCCAGACGAAACCCTTATTGCTCAGTACAATTCTGTGAGCAAACCTTTTCACTACAACACAGGTGATATAGAATGTATAGACTACATCAAGCAGGTGTTAGGCAATGAAGGTTTCATTGCTTACTGCCAAGGCAACATGATTAAGTATCAGCACCGACACAGGTACAAACAAAAACCTGTAGAAGATATGGAGAAGGCAAGTTGGTACATGAGTAAGATGATGGAAACAATGAAAGAGGTACACAAATGAACCCCTATGACGAAGGGCAGAAATCATTTAGGGTAGGTAAGATAGGCAATCCTTACTCATTAAATAGTAATAACAACAGAAGCTGGGAGTATGGATTTAATACTGCATACTTCTCTAACTTAAAAAAAGTAAAAGATAATGAGCAAAGAACTAGAGAACGAAGCAAAGAACTACAAGAAAAAGAAACACACCTCTAAAGCAATGAAGCCCCTTACAACTAGGCGGTATCTAGCAGGACAAGCTCTTGCTGGATTACTACCTAATAGTAAGGGGCGTCAAATGCCTGAGATAAAAAGATCAGCATATGAATGGGCAGACTATATGTTAGACGATGATAACTAGTCGTAGTATGTCATAGATCTTTCTATTGGTAATTTCTGACCGCTTTTAAAATCATACTTAGGTATGAAAGATATTACATGCTGGCGTCTGTTGATCTCTTCTTCAATGGAGCCAGCATTTTCTAAATATTCTTTAGAGGATTCAGCACCTTCAAACTCTGTTGGAAAGTACTTAATTAATTTATTTAAGTCTCCGTAAGCCCTTTCAAATACAGCCTTCTCTAAATCATACATGTTTCTTATGTACCCAATAGCTCCACCTTTAGTCTCAGGGTCTTTAAGCATTATGTCAAATCCTTCGACAACAGCTTTACTTTCAAATTTTACTGACTCTTTAATAAATGTTTCTAAAGCAAATCGTTTCTTTTCAAAGTCAAGTTGATCATATGTCTGACCAGCAAAAGCACCGGGGAGTGGGCTTTTCTTAAACGCTTGAAACATTGTAGGCATTTTCTGTGAAAGCATATACCTTAGTTGATATTCTACACTGGGGTTAGGCGAATCCTTTGAACTAAATATTTTATAGTCTTGCATACCTAACAGTGTCATCTCTTGTTGGATAGCACTACTAGGTGGTTCTTCAACAGCCCCAAAACTTTTAGTCATAGGGTTCCAAGCACCAATAGGTTCAGGATTAAATATTGAATACAGTTTAAAATCATAACCCTTTCTTTCACCTTTAGTGTACGACTGATTATAACTAAACATTGGAGTGTCCATTAAGAATCTTGCTGCTTGATTCTTTAAAAGATTACTGTAGATTATATCTTCCAACATGTTTCTTTCGCCAACAGTTCTACCGGGCATCATATCCCTAGTGAAAGGATTACCAGCGGAATCATAATCAAATTGACTGTAAATATCTCTTGAAAAAGTTGGGGGATAAGTAAACGTAGAAATAATATTACCTAAATTTTTCTCTAGTTCAGGTGTTGCATTCCCTGCTTTTGCAGAATTAAATAAATTCTTAACTAAGTCGAACTCAAACTCAAATGCACCAGTTCTCAGATCAGGTACACCACCTAAGATTTCTCTAAAGTTATCAAAGGTAGCTGTAGTATTCCAAGGGAGTCCAGTTGAGTACCTGTACAATGCATCTCCCAATAGAAAGTTAATAGCAAATGGACCTGCCATACGACTAAGATCAGTCTCAGACTTTGTTGTCTGAACGTACCTATCGAAATCAATTTTACCTTCTTTACTTGCAGCTAGTCCAAATCCACCTAATGTAAGCATAGCACCAGTTATTTGTCTGGAAGTTCTATCTATCATTGTTTTATTAGGATCACCGCCAACTAACGTTACCTTACGAACTTTGCTGAAGCCACCCATCATATCGTCTAATGCTTGTATACCACCTGTTGCAATACCAATAGGACTGTAGTCATTAACATACTCTAGGTGATTAGCTATGTATCTTGGAAAGGGTACGTCAGCACCAACAGAAATAAGAAAGGGTACTTTATGGTGTAAGTTCTGTACTGCTCTTGCGCCATGACCAAACAATGAAGTATCTTTTTTAAATGGTTTTTGAAAAGTAAACCTTTGGGCAGAATCAATAGCGTAATCCATAACACCGGGGGGTAGGTCATCTAACCTCATGTTAGAGCCATCAGGTTTTTTTCTTAGTAAAAATTCCCCTAAGTTAGTACCTATCTCTGAGTTATTTAAGTCACGTAACCTACGGTCAAGTGCAGAATAAAGTGCAGCTTCTTTAAATACTCCATCAGTAGCTATGTTTAAAGTATTTAAAAATCTTCCTATCTTAGGTAATAAAGAATTACTGCCACTAACATCCATACCCTTTACAGTTTCATAGAACAAATCTCTGAACTGTAATGGAGCTTCCTCCATCAACATATCTTTTACTACTATTGCTTCTGCTTTATTCCAAGACAAACCTTTTAGTGTAGATAATGTACCACCTACCCAACGTCTATTATATGTACCATCTTCTAGTGTTTCTCCTACAGCTAACCTAATAGTATTCTTCCAAAATCTATCTGACATATCTATAAAAGTATTGCCTACACCTGTACCTACGTTAGCTGCAGTTGTACCCAGTTGAGAAGTCATAAAAGCAATACGAAGATTATCCATTTGACTTGCACCTTCTGCAAATTTACTTCTACGTTGCTTTGAAGTTACTCCCGGTACTTCACCACCAATACTAGAAAATATATCTGCTGTTTCTGTCTCAGATATAGAAGACAAACCTTCTTGAGTTAATAGTTTTATATTTGTAAGACTCTTTGAGATTAAAGAACCTTGTGTGTTTTTAAGACTCTTTGAGATTAAAGAACCTTGTCCCAGAACCTTACCAGCCCTTGATAGATCTGATAAATATATGTAAGAGAACATTTCATTACTTAAATTGTATCTCTTTTTTATAGCTACAATATCAGGTGTTACTACGTCACCCCTTTCTATTGCCTCTGCTATACCTGAACTAATTCTTTGTCCGGGTTTTAATTTTAAACGACTTTTAATTTCTAATGATGCAGCAGTAATACCTTTAATAGATTCGAGACTTAAAGTAGTTGCAAGTTCTTTGTTAGGTTTACCTGTAAGTATTAAACTTCTTATTCCATCTCCAATAGATACAAGTTCTGGATCTAATTGATTTAACTTAACACCTTTTTCTCTGGCCTGTAGTATACTAACTACTTCTACAACATCATCTGTTGATTCTTTTAAGGCTACTGGTGTAGCATTTTTAATTGTTTCATTAGCAGATTTTAATCCTTTTCTTCTTAGTTTCTCACCATTTCTAACTTGTTCAAAGATCATTTCTGATGCCCTGTTAAATGATTTAACATCAAATATTTTAAGTACAGATGCAAGAGAAGAACCAAGAGTTCCATCTATGATTGCATCTCTAGTTACATCTCCTTTTGTGTATTCATAACCTTCAATAACTTCATCTCTAGTTTGATTTCTAGCATAAGAAGCTGCTGCCCCTACAGCGCCTTCAAATGCAAATGTTCCTGCAGCAGTTTTTGCAATTTCACGCCCAAATTTTTTCTTGACACCTTCTTTAACAATTGTATGTGCAACATTAGACTTTAATTGCTTTGCCATGATTGCTCTTATACTTAGTTGAGTAGCTTTTCCCGAAGCAATAGCAGCAATTTTACCACCTACACCGAAACCAACAGTTACTGCTGTACCTACGGTAGACGGTGCAGTTACAAATCCCCTAAGATAATCACCAGCAGTTTCCATACTACTAGTACCACCACCTTGACTGCTGTCATAGGCAAGCATTAACCTACCGAAAGCTGCCTTACCTTCTGCAAATTTTATATCCCTTGCCTGAGCTTCCGCTATACTACTTCTTTTACGTTTAGTATTTTTTTCAGGGTTGAATATCATTGCAGCACGATTTCCCCCAGTTAACTTATCTTCTTTTTGTGCAGTAGCATAAAGCATTTTATACCGTTCTATTTCTGCATCTAAGTTACGATTTATGTTAGGGTCAGTACGATAGTTTCTTGAAACATAAAGTAAATCTTTTGCTGCTGTTGCTTCGTTAGAAGTTTGATACCTCATATGCTCAACAAAGTCATTTGCTAATTGCCCAGCACCAATGTTACTCATTTCTTCTGGAGTATAGTTATATCTACCACCAGTAAAAAAAGATTTTAAATCTTCTTCAAAAGTATTATCTCCCACTAAGTCGGTGAAATTTTTTTCTGATGCTTCATTTATATAATTTGCCATATATTATCTCTTTTATTATGCGTTTAAAAAGTTGGAGGCAGTAGGTTACTTAAATCATCAGCATCTAACGGAGGGGTATCGTTTGGACCTACACGTATAAATGGATTCCAAACAGCCCTATCTTCTCTATCAGGATTTTGTATCTTTAAAGCAAATGCATCAGCAAAATTACTTCCTGCCCAACCTAAACCAAATGGTTGACCCGGATCTGAAGATGCAAAAGTAAATCCACTTCCTTTAAAAGCATTAGGTAAAGCTTGTACAAGATCTGTAGCTTCTTCGATTAATGTTTCCTGCGTTAGATGATTATCAACAGCTAAATCATATTTAATAATATTGTCTGTTATCTCAGATAAAAAAGTATTTACTTGAGGGTCATCAAATTGTAAGAATACACCTTCACCACTACCCATTACTTTATATTCTTTTTTAAGACTGCTAGATAATGATACACCTAATCTACTTATTATTTTATCTCTTTCAGTTGGACTTACACTTCTACCTTTAAATTTACCATAGTCAAATAAATCTACAGGTATCATCTGCTTACCCTCAGAAGGCTGGAGGAGTTTAACAGCACTAGAAAAGTCTTCTTCATTTGTAGAACTTACAGCTTTAAGTAATCCTTCTAATTGCTCATCTTCTGTAACAAAAGAATTACTGTCTAAGCCTTGGGCCACAGCATTTAATAAATTTTCATTACCTTCTACTTTAGTTTTGATGTAAGTATTTAATAACTCTACATACCCCTCATCAAGTTTTCCTTTTTTATCAAGTTCATTAATTCTTCCTATCTGTCTTTCTAATTGACCACTTTTTTCTAAAGCAATAGCAATATCTCTGTCAAAGCCAAGTCCTACTGCACTTGATACTCTTGCCTTACGTGTTGACCTTCTTGTTCTTTGCTCATCTAACCTTCTTAAAAGTTCTGGGATAACAATCTCTTTTGTTCTAGTAAGTTGCTCTGCCATAAATCTTTCATCAGCAGCTTTTTTATCTCTCCTGTCACTAAAAAATTGATTTGCACCTTGCCAATAACCTACTGCCATAACTACTGTCCTCTTTCCATAAGACCCTTACTGGGTCCATCTTCTTCTACAGGTTCTTCACTATCATCTAGTCCACTTAGAAGCTCAACTTCTTCTTCTTCAATATCTCTAGCAACCTGATCTATAGCATCATCATCATCCATGAAATCAATATCATCCATAAAGTCATCATCATTATCTTTTTCTTCATCACCTACTTTATAGTCGATGCCTGTTGCATCCATAATTTTAGTTACAAAATTAATAATAGGTTTCTTAATACTAAGACTTACATCTATACTATGATAACCTTCTGCTACCCCACCTCTAAGAAGACCTTCAACTAAAGTTGTAACATCATAACCTTCTGTATCTAATAGACCTACCATACCTTCTAAAACTTTAGGGTCATTTAAATAACTAATGTAACCCATCAAAGCTTGTTCAGGATCAGAAATTTCTGGAGGTCTTTCGTAAGGAGCATTGCCCGGTTCTTTTGTTAAAGACTGTCCGGGTATTGGGGCTGTATTTTTTAAAGGCATTTATATTTTCCTTCTTTGTACAAATGAAGTCTTAGTATCAGGTGATAAAAAAAGAGTTGCTTCTCTGGTACGTCTGCTTGTAAGTTTATTACCAACACCATTAGCTTTTATAGCAGCAGCAATTGTTGCATTGTCTCCAGTTTTTATAGCTTCCCTTATATTCTTAGGGATGCGACCAGCATTATAAACAATAGATGTTATTGCTGCCTTAGAATTATTACTAAAGGTATCCCATGCTGACCCCGATTGAGATTTTGCTCTAGGTCCAAACTCTTCTATAACCCTACGTTTTAAATCTGCTTCTGCTTCTGCCCTAGTTACAGTAGAATCACTAGTAACATTAGTAATGTTATCACCTTTTGTAACTGTACCACTACCAAAACCTACCCTAAATCCATCTTTTGTACCAGAGATACTCTTATCAAGATACGCATTAGATTCAAAACCTTCTACTTCACGAAGTAAATTGTATGTAGTATCTTCCCAATTAGACTCTGTATTTTTCACAGGAGCCTTAGTATTTTTAATTGGGGGTGTATCCCTCTCTAAAAAGTTAGTAGAGTTTTTAGATTTAATATCTTTAAAATTAAATTGCTCTGTTATATATGTATCATATGCACCAATAGTGTCAGCAATTGTTGCCTTTGTATTCTGAGAAGCTTTTTGTGCGCTTCCACTCATACGTTGAATACCAATACCTTGTTTAGTACCTGTATAAATTCTTTTGTTTTCAGTTACCATTATTATTTCCTAATTTAAAAAGGCCAAAAAAGATTAAGTAGTAGGTTTGCTTTAGCTGCATTATCACCAGCCTGTGCAGCTACGTTAGCTGCTTCAACATCCTTGTCACCTATCAGTAAACTTGTTATTCTATCTTTCATTTTTTCTTGAGAGTTGAAATACATATCCATCATATCCCTTTCTCTCTGATAAGTTTCATCTAATACTTTATTAGTGATACCATTAGTTTCTTTAGCAAACTGTGTGTTAGAAGAATTTTGTGCAGCAGTATCTATTGTTTCTGTATTTTGTTTCCATAAAGCATTAGCTTGTGCTACGACTAAAGCATTACTAGCATTAAACTGAACTCTCTGTTCTCTTAGTGTAGCATTAAATTTAGTGGCGGCATTTGTCTCACCTTCTCTAAATGTAGTTAGAGCATTCTTTTGGGTAGCATTAAACTGATCTACTTGACTACCAAGGTTTTCCATAAATTGATCTGTTTGATTTTTACTACTGGCATTAAATTGTTTAGATGCATTATCTGCAGCACCATCCGTTAATAGTGCTTGCTGTACTGCTTGAGCTTTAAACAACTCAGTCTGTTGTGCAGCATCAAAGTTAGCCATGTCTATACCTAAGAATGCCTGAGCTTTTTGTACTGCTGCTTGCTGTATGTTAGTTAAGTTCTGTGTTTCTAAACCTGATACAGCGGCAGCAGTTGCCATAACCATAGCACTCTTGCTGTCAAGGTTAGCAAGCTCCATAGTATTAGCAGTGCGACTATTCTCTAAAGCAATCTGTTGATCAGCAGTAAAGTTCATATTGGCTACTTCACCAATCTTAGATGCTCTTTGAACTTTTGCTTGGAACCCTTGGTCAAACTCTTGACCTATAAAGGCAGCACGTTGTTCTGCTGCAAGCATAGCACGTTGTTGTACGTTTGACAAGTTCTGTGCTTCAAAACTTGCAATTGTTTTTGCATCAGCCATAGCAATAGGTAATGCAGATTCCATAGCAGCCTGTACAAGAGCTTGTCCTGCCATGCTACTAGAACCTAGCCCACGTGCAGCCATAGCTGATGTAGCTGCTCTCAATGCTCCTGAAGCCCATGCAGGTGTTTCACCACCATCAAAGTCTTGCATCAACTCAGCGAGTTGTCCTTTTACAGTAGCTTTGTCTGAAGGAGTGGCCGTTGCAGCTTGTATCTGTTCTGTGTACTTAGATGCTTTTTCAGCATTAGCTACAGGGTCAACAAGTTCTCCATCTAGTATCTCACGTTTAGTATCATTATTTAATATAACAGATTCACCTTGTGCAGCTTCAATATCTTTAACTGCAGTAGTCTCTGGATCTTGAGTAGCTGCTACTGCTTCAGAGTCTTTGCTTACTGTACCTGTTAAGGTATCTATATCTTGTAAATTTCTTTTGCTATTTGTTAGTGTTTTTGTAGCATCATATGTATTAGCTGTTAATGCATCTGGTGCGCCAGCCTGTGCTGCTGCAGGTGGACGATCTCCCCCTCTAGTAACCTCTTCACTACCACTAAGAGGAACAGCCATCTGTTCTGCAGTACCTACAGCTTTACCTGCGGTATCAGCAATACTAGTACCTGCTGCATCTGAATCTATTGTAGCTACGCTTGCTTTTTTAATTATTGATTCTGGATCAGTTAATGCTGAAATTGATTTCTTTGTGATTTGATTCTGCATACGAATACCAAGATCACCTGACGCTGTAGTAACGGCTTTATTAGCACTATCAACTTTTCTTTGTGCCGCAGCTTCACCATCTGCATTATCAGGTGTGCCATCAGCAACTGCTTTTGCCCTCTGAGCTTTTTCGTCAGCAAGGAGTTCATTTGCTTCACGTAGAGTTTGTTTTTTTACACTTAAATCATTTGCTCTATCTCTATTTATTGTATCTCTGTATGCATCACCAACATTACCACCCTCTGCATAACCTTCTTCGCCACCCCCACCGAATACTATAAGACCTGAAGCTCTAGGGTTTAAGTGGCGGCTAGGCATAAATGGATTATAAAGACTGTGGCTCATTTTTTAAACTCTCTTGTATGTCTCTTGGCAGGATCATGTAGTCTACGCCAATTAATTTTTTCTTCTCTTTGGTAAAGTTCTTTATGGTGTTTAAGTATTAAAGACATTACTTGTCTTGCATTTCCATAAGGTGTTATAAACTCTATGCCCCAAAGTTCTTCTTTGTTGTCTGTAATGTAATCATCTTCTGTTATGTAGTATTTATTATGTAAAAAATTATTACCATCTTCTTTATTTAACCAACACCAAGTAACTAATCCTATTGGTATATCTTCTTGATAGTATAATTTTATTCTATTGTATTTAATTGGAGCTACTAAGTATCTGTATATGTCATTTACATTGTAAACTCTGTGCCATTTACTTTGTTTAAATAACTCTAATCCATCAGCAAGGGCTTTGTTATTATCTATTTGCATTACTTTATTTTAAAGTAAAAGTTTATTCTCGTCAAGCAGTTACCATTTACCTTGTTGTGAACCTATTACGTAGAGAAGAGCAATTGTAGCTCCTATCCCTGCCAGTATCATTACAGTTATTAGTACACCGTTAATACAACTATCTATAAACTCTTGCTTGGCATAGACTGCATCACGTTGTGCCTTACGTTGCTCTGCCTCTATCCTTACTATCTCTTTCCAAGCTGATGGGCCATATACAAAAGAGATATACTCCTTTAGTTCTGTCCTCATCTCCTTGAGCTTCTGTTTCTTTGTCCATACATCCAGAGCATTAGCTTGATTGTTAGTGAACATCTTGTACATCGGAGGCTTCTTAGCCTTCTCATCAAGAAAGTCCATGTCACTTACTGCTTTAGACCAAGTAGA
>ENA-OSJC01001535-OSJC01001535.1-marine-metagenome-genome-assembly--contig:-NODE-1535-length-18808-cov-11.071859_pt1 | contig 18808 bp, 19 predicted proteins | sample MGYA00237885_ERZ534234 | MGnify/ENA primary metagenome ERZ534234 (study PRJEB26413, sample SAMN06343907) | marine metagenome | isolation source: coastal waters | place: Atlantic Ocean: West Antarctic... | reverse complement strand
GTGGTAGTTCAGTTGGTTAGAATACCGGCCTGTCACGCCGGTGGTCGCGGGTTCGAGTCCCGTCCACTCCGCCATAAATAAATTTAGACTAATAAATGTTAGTCTAAATTTTGTAAAGTAAAGAACCAATATGTTTTAAATAGGTCAATAACTGTATAATTTTTGAGAATTTACTAAATATGTTAGAACAAATTAGAAATAGAACTCAAACTACCTTTGCAAAAGTTATATTAGCAATAATAATTATTCCTTTTGCACTTTTTGGTATCGATTCTTATTTATCATCAGTTGGAAGCAATATTTATATCGCTTCCGTAAACGATGAATCAATTACATCTTCCGAAATGGAAAAAACTAGAAGCCAATTTATAGCACAAATCAAAAGTCAAGACGAATCAACAGACCCTAAAGTATTTGAATCAATAGAGTTTAAAAAAGCAGTATTAGACAAACTAATAATAACAAAGCTTATTGATCAAGAAATTAAAAACTCAGGATTTTATATTAGCGATAGCCAGGTTGGAATATATATATCGGGCATGCCAGAATTTCAAAGAAATGGAAAATTTTCTCAAGAGCAATATGATGAAGTTTTAAAAGTTAATAACTTAACTCCAAAAAAATTCGATGACAGAATTAAAAGTGATCTTGGAACTCAGCAAGTAAAAGACAGCTTAAGAAAGCTTTTTTATGTACCAAAAAATAAAATTCAGAACCTTGTCGACCTAGCTTATCAAAAAAGAGATGTAAGTATTTTTGAATTAAAACAGGCTGACTTTAAGGATAAAATTGATCTTTCCAATCCTGCATTAAAAAAAGTATATGAAGAAAGTAAGTCTTCATTTATGCGCCCTGATCAAGTTAAAATCAAGTTCATTATATATTCAGCTGCAGGAATTGTCCCAACTGTAAAGGTTGCAGATAAAGAGGTAAATGATTATTTTACTAATAATATAAATAGATATCAGGCAGACCAACAACGAAGAGCAAAACATATATTATTTACTGTTGGGGCCGATCTAGCGAGTGACGAAATAAAAAAAATTGCAACCAATGCTCAAAATGTTCTTAATGAAATCAAAAAAAATCCTAAGACCTTCAAAAAAAATGCGGAAAAGTATTCTCAAGATGCAGAATCCGCAAAGAATGGTGGAGATCTTGGTTTCTTTTCTAGAGGGGATATGACTAAAAAGTTTGAAGATACTGTTTTTTCGATGTCGAGAAACCAAATTTCTGAACTTATTAAAACTGAGTTTGGTTTTCATATAATTATGCTGACTGATATAAAAGGTGATGAAGTTAAATTTGAAACAGTTAAAAACCAAATTAAGGGAGAATTAATTTTCAATAAAGCAGTTGCTGAGTACGGTGAGAATGCAGACAACTTTGGTAATATTGTTTATGAGCAATCTGAAAATCTTCAAGAAGCTGCTAATAAATTTTCTTTAAAAATTGAAGATAGTGAATGGCTGAGTTTTGAAGATGCAAAAAAATTCTTTAACAACGAAGCCTTTGCTCAAGCTATATTTGATAAAGATGCCATTAATGAAAAAAGAAATATTGCTGCTATTGAGGCATCACCAAATAACTTAGTTGCCGCCAGAGTTGTAGATTTTCGTCCTTCTGCTTCAAAATCGTTTGATGAAGTTAAGAGCACAATCACAGATTTTCTAGTTGAAGCTGAATCTCAGAGGCTTTTAATTTCAACCGGAACTCAATTGATTGAAGATGTTAAATTAAAGCCGAAAATGATTGATTGGATTGATCAATTGAGTGTAGATCGCATTGATAGGAAGGGTCTATCTGACCCCCTTATAAATGCAATATTTAAAATGGATGACAATCAACTCCCAAGTTATACTGGTCTTTATGATAGTCGGGGTGAATACATTATTGTTAAACTAAATAAAGTAGCTACTGATAAAGTTGACGATAAAGATTCAATTGATACTTTCTATAATGAATATTTAGCTATGATCCAGGAAGAAGTTGATTCTGCTTTTATCTTAGACTTGAAAGCTAAGGCGGATATTGATTTTAACCCTAATTTATTCGGTAATTTAAATTAATCAATAGATCCAGCAGCAGTTATATTCATTCCACCATCTACGTAAGTAATCTCTCCTGTAACTCCTGATGCAAGGTCGCTGCATAAAAATGCAGCAACATTACCTACTTCTTCAGTTGTTACATTCCTTTTTAATGCGGCATGACGCTCATTAAAATCATACATTTTATCAAAGTTTGCAATACCTGATGCTGCAAGAGTTTTGATAGGTCCCGCTGAAATTGCATTAACCCTGATTCCTTTTGTTCCTAAGCTATGCGACATATACTTTACATTCGCCTCTAGGCTTGCTTTTGCTAATCCCATTACATTGTAATTAGGCATTGTTCTTTCAGCCCCTAAGTAGCTAAGAGTCAAAAGACTCGAGTTTTTATTCAAATAAGGCACTGCAGATTTTGCAAGTGCAGTAAAACTATATGAGCTAACATTGTGTGCAATTGTAAAATTTTCACGGGTCGTTGCTTCAATAAAATCTCCATTTAATGCCTCCTTCGGCACAAATGCTATTGAGTGAACTAAGATATCGAAGGTGCCCCATTCTTTTTCTAGGAGCGGAAAAAGGTTCTCAATTTCTTCATCTTTCGCAACATCGCAAGGTAAAACAATATTTGAATCAAAATGTGAAGCAAGTTTCTCGACTCGTCCCTTATGTTTTTCCATTTGGTAAGTGAATGCAAGCTCAGCCCCCTGTTTCTTCATAGAGGAAGCTATCCCATAGGCAATAGATCGATCACTAAGTAGTCCGAGTATTAATACTTTTTTGTTCTTTAAGAAACTCATAATTGGTCTTTATTTGAAATTAGTTTTTATTTTTAGGGTCAAGTACATCCCTTAAACCCTCACCTAGTAAATTATATCCTAATACAGTAATGAGAATCGCCAAACCTGGAAATAAAGACAGCCACCAAGCAAATTGAATGTACTCTTTTCCATCGGTTAGGATATTGCCCCACGAAGCAGTTGGGGCTTGAACCCCTAGACCTAAAAAACTAAGACCAGATTCTACTAGAACTGCGCTTGCAATACCGAGAACTGAGCTAACGATAATAGGTGTCATGCTGTTCGGTAGGAGATGTTTTATTATTATTGAAAAGTGATTTGAGCCCATTGTTTCAGCTGCAAGAACATATTCTCTTTGGCGAAGACTGAAAAATTCAGCCCTTACGAGCCGTGTAACACCCATCCATGATGTTAATCCAATAACTATCATAATATTCCATATTGAAGGGGTAAGAAAAGCTATTACAGCTAATATTAAGAAGAAAGTTGGTATTGACAACATGATATCTACAAACCTCATAATCAACGAATCAACCCATCCTCTATAGAATCCAGCTAAAGCGCCTAAGCAAACCCCAATAAAAGTTGCTATCCCAACAGCTACAAATCCAACAAGTAATGATATTTGAGCCCCATATAGCATTCTAGAAAAAACATCCCTACCAAGACCATCTGTACCCATTAAATGGTCAATTGACGGTGGAAATAATATGGAATTAATATCGATAAAATTTGGGTCATATGGTGCAATAAAGGGTGCAATTAGTGCTAAAATTAAAATTGTTAAAATTATTATTAAGCCTGATATTGCGAGAGGGTTTTTTAAAAAAACATTCATTTAACTAGACCTTTTCGGACTCGTGGATCAGCCCAAGCATAGCCAATATCAGCAAGCAAGTTTCCTATTAAGGTAAGAAAAGAGCCAATAGTTAGAATTCCCATAATTACAGGAAAATCCCGCATTAGAACTGAATCATAGAAGAGTTTACCCATTCCTGGTATAGCAAAAATTGACTCTGCAATTACAGATCCACCAATAAGTCCAGGGATAGAGAGTCCCACAATTGTAATAAGCGGAAGAATTGCATTTTTAAGAGCATGAACAAATATAATATTATTTTCGCGAAGACCTTTGGATCTTGCAGTTGTAATAAAGTCTTGATGAAGAATCTCTAACATACCATTTCTTACATAAAGTGATATACCAGCAAGGCCACTTAGGGAAGATATTGAAACAGGTAGAATTAAGTGTTTTAATAAATCAATAAATTGTCCAAAACTAGAAAGGTTTTGATAGCCTAAGCTATGGAGCCCTGATATCGGAAGCCATTGATTACTCACTCCAGTCCAATACATCAATAAAAGCGCTAACCAAAAACCTGGAATTGCGAATCCAATAAAAACAAACAAGGTTATGGAGCGGTCAACCCAGGTATTTTGGCGAACTGCAGAAAGAGTGCCAAGGAAAATGGAAATGGAAAAAATAATACAAATACCTAAAAGATTAATCATTAGAGTAATTGGAAGCGACTCCTGTATCAACCCTTTAGTAACATTGCCAGACTTATCTGTTCGTTCCCATAAAACTGGTTTTTGATGTGATGCAAAAGAGTTGCCAAAGTCTAGTTGAACAATTCGTTTTAACCATAAGCCATATTGAATGATGACGGGTTTATCAAGGTTATAAAGCTCTCTTAATTTTTGTCTAGATTCTTCAGATGCTTTTGGGTTAAAAGATGCTTCAGTTGATGTAACATCACCTGGAGCAAGATGCATAATAAAAAATGACACAAGGCTTATTCCAACTAACATTGGTATCATCCACAATATTCTTTTTATCAAGTATGAGGCCATTATCTCGCCGAAATTTCGTTTCTACGAAGAGGTTTTGGGACAAACCAATCGTAATTATTATGATAAATCCCTGCTGGTGGGGCAGGGCTCTTAATTCCTTTAACCCTTTTATGAACTGCACTTAATCCGTAACCTGCATATAGGTAGACTATTGGAGAATCTTCTAATAAATATTTTGCAAATTTATGATAAATTTTCTCACGCTTGGAAATATTTAATTCTTTTCGGCCAAGCTCAAGTAATTTATCAACCTCTTTATTGGAATATCCAAGAAAATTAAATTGACCGGGCCCCTGTTGGGATGAATGCCATATATTGTATTGATCTGGATCAAGAGATAGCCCCCATCCAAGAACAACAACATCAAAATCACCAGTTTTTATAAATCTATTCACAAAGCTCGCCCACTCAATTACTCTTATTGAAACCTCAACTCCGATCTCTTGTAATCTTTTTTGAATTACAACTGCAGTCATTTCTCTTTGTTTATTTTGATTTGTAATAATTTCAAATTTCAAGGGCTTACCATTTCTCGTTAATAGCCCATCATCATTTTTTTTGAAGCCAGCTTCTTTAAGTAAATTAAGAGCAATAGATGGCTTGTAGGGGTATGGGCTAAGACTTGGATTATTCCATCTTGTACCAGGCTTATAAGGGCTAGAAATTGGCTCTCCTAGACCTAGAAGAACTCCCTTAATAACTTCATTTTTATCAATTGCATAATTCAGGGCTTGCCTGACCCTAATATCATTAAATGGTTCTTTTTTCAGATTAAAGCCCAGGTATGTATAACCATTACCTAACTCTTTATAAAGCTCAATTTTTTCTTGTAAGTCTATCCTTGCTGGAAAAACTCGTTGATACTGAATTGGGTTTATATTCATAAGGTCAATATTATCAGCAGTGAGTTCTAAAAATTGGGATGATGTATCTGGAATAATTCTTGAAATTAATTTTTTTATTAAAGGAACACCGGAAATGCTTTTATCATTGGCTTCGAGTGTAACTTGTTGTCCACTAATCCATTCTTTAAGTTTGTAATAGCTTGATCCTATTGGCTTTCTTGAAAAAAAAGTATTATTAATATCTTCGTCCTTTAAGATATGTTTGGGAAGTATATGCAAAGAAGTCCATGTGTCTAGTGCTGGAGCATAACTGCTCTCATAAGTAATTATAAAAGTTAGAGGATTGGGAGTCGAAGCATTTTTCACAAGCTGATAATCAGAAGCATATGGCGTTCTTGTGTCCGGGTTAGTTATTAATTTCCATGTAAATAACACATCCGCACTAGTAAGTGGTGCCCCGTCTGACCATTTAAGACCCTTTTTTAGCTTAAATGTAATTGTTTTTTGATTATTTGAAATCTTCCAACTTTCTGCTAAATCTGGGGCGTAATTTAGATTTTCGTCATATTTAACCAATGAGTTAAATATATTTCCAGCAATTTGAGAAGAAGCTGAATCACCAGCAATCATAGCAATAAGATTACTGGGCTCCCCAGCCATTGCATTGATAAGGCTTCCACCAGTGCTATTTTTATATTCCTTATTATAATCAATTACTTCTGAATATTCTTTAGAGCAACTTATTACAAATAAAGAAGAGGTTAAAATGGCGATAAGGTTTAATAATAGAAATTTTTTTTTCATGTCAATTTAAAAATAAATTATTTAGGAATATCTAAAGTATCTCCTATGATTATTCTGTCTGATCGTAGTTCATTAAATTCTTTAATATCTTTAACTGAAATATTATATTTGTCGGAAATGTGGCTTAAAGTTTGACCAGCTGAAATTTTATGCGTAATTATTGACGAGTAATTATACAATTCGTTAACATTGGAAGGAAAGTAGGTAGTTATTGCATCTTTATTGGGTATCAAAATAGTACTATTTCTTCTAAATGATTTCCTACGCTCTAAGCGATTAACTTGAATCAGTATTTTTCTATCAATTCCAAATTTTTTAGCAACTTGCGCAACGCTTTCTTTCTTTTTTGGATTGTATGAATCCCAGTTGGAAAAAGGCTTATCGTAACCATGAAGATTGTAGTTAAATATATGAATATTCTGAGAGGGTAAATTTATATTTTGAGGTATGTTTTTTACATTTATAACGGGTCTTTTATGTTGTGGGTTTAATAGCCGAAATTCCTCAATTGATATCTCAGCAAGTCTGGCAATAAGTTGGGTATCAATATTTTGATCAACCGTAACAACCTCGAAATATGGTTGGTTTTTTATTTTAGGCAAATCTAATCCATATTTTTTAGGATTACTTATAATATTTTTAATAGCAAAAAGTTTTGGCACATAGTTTTTTGTTTCTCTTGGCAATCTGAGACTGTAGTAGCCTGTTGGCTTTTTATTTCTTTTATTTCTTTTGATTGCTCTACCCACTCTTCCTTCACCTGCATTATAGGAGGCAAGGGCTAGTTCCCATGTTCCAAATTCTTTGTGTAGCTTTTCTAAATAATTTAAAGCAGCATTCGTTGCCTCCATAATAGTTCTCCTATTATCAATCCACCAATTTTGCTCTAATCCATAAATTTTTCCTGTAGATGGTATAAATTGCCACATACCCGCTGCTTTTTGTCTTGAAGTTGCTATTGGGTTATATGCACTTTCTATCATTGGTAAGAGAGCTATTTCCATAGGCATATTTCTTTTTTCAACTTCACCAACAACATAAAACAGATATTTTTCGCTTCTATCAAGCATTCTTTGAACGTATTCTGGCCTATTTGAATACCATTTTTCAAAGCTTCTAATTCTGCGACTTGGTCTTTCCTTCATTTTATAACCGTTATTAATTCTGACCCAAATACTATTTTTATGACTAGTTTGGCTAACAATTTCATTTTTTTCCAGACCAATAACAATTATTTTTTGTCCTAATGCATTTGTTTCAGATTGGACACTTGTTGTTATTGAAATGAACAGGATTAATACTAAGGTTTTTAACAATGAGCTAGTTCTAAAATTCATCTTTTCTCTTTCTAATTAATTTAAACTCTTCGCTTGTTTTCACTCTCAGAAAGGGATTTGTTTCAAGCTCTTCTTGAAGTAATGAGGGAATAGTTATTTCAACATCTTGCAGCTTTCTGCAGCGCTCGTTTAGCTGATGATTATTTCCATCTATAGTTAATGCAAATTTAATATTTGCTTTGGTGTATTCATGTGCACAGTATACTTTTGTATTAGGCGTAAGCGAAGAGATTTTCAATAATGATTCAAACATTTCATCATAGGTTCCTTCAAACAATCTCCCACAACCACATGCAAATAGAGTGTCTCCGCAAAATAAATTCTCACTATCAACATAGACTATATGGTCTAAAGTGTGGCCTGGTGTCTCTATTACATTAAATTTAACATCAGTTCCATATATTGAGATTACATCATCCTCTTTTACAATATGATATTTAAATTTAAATTCAATATTTTTTGGCCCATAAATTTGAACGTTAGGGTAATTTTTGATTAGTTCTTCAACACCACCCATGTGATCATGATGTTTGTGAGTAATTAGTATTGCTTTTAAGTCAATTTTTTTTTCTTTTAGGGTTTTAAGAACTGGTTTAGCATCTCCCGGGTCAACAATTATCCCATTAAGCTTTTCTTGAATCAACCAAATATAGTTGTCCTTAAATGCTTTAATTGGGAGTATATTTATATTATTGTTTTGAGGTAATATTGAATGCATATTTATCTTAAGTTTACCTTGTTTTTATGTTATTTTTAAAATAATGAATTGGTTTAAATCAAAAACTGCAAAAAGTATTATCACACAAGAAAAAATAATTATTGATAAGATTATTGAAGATAAGTTTGGGTATTTTGCTCTTCAATTAGGGGGGGCCTTTAACGACTTCCTTGAGAGCTCTCGAATCACTAAACATCTTTTTAATAGTGGAATTTTGAAAAATATTTGTTTTGATAATTCCTCTATTCCGTTTGCGGAGGAATCAATTGACTTAATTATTTGCCCTCATTTAATTGAGCAGGGATATAATGAAAGCATGTTCGATGAGTTTTTTCGGACAATAATTCCTGGAGGACATGTAATTATAATTTCATTTAATCCTTTTAGTTTTGCAGGAATTAGAAATTTTTTCTCATTTAGTACACAGTTTCCTTGGAATTCTAAATTTGTTAGTATGTCATTACTTCAGGATGAATTAAAAAAGTCAGGATTTTCTGTTTCTGAAGCCCAAATTTCAAATTATCAGCTTATATTTTCTGACGATAATTATTCCTTTAGTAAAAAGCTTGAGAATATTGGAAATCGTTGGCTGCCTCTCTTTGGTAACTTGTATTTTATAGTTGCACAAAAAAAAGTGATAAGTCTTACCCCAATTAAGCCGAAGTGGAAAAACATTAAAAGAACAACCGTTTTAAATGAGGATTCGCATTAATATGATTAATATTTATACAGATGGGGCATGTAAGGGTAATCCTGGTCCTGGTGGATGGGGAGCTTTGATTATTGAAGGCGACACCAAAAATGAAATTTGTGGTGGCGAAGCCGATACTACAAATAATAGAATGGAGATCCTAGCTGTAATTATGGCTTTAAAAACCATAAATGCTAGAAGTGGGATAACAATTTTTACTGATTCAACTTATGTGCAAAAAGGTATTAGTGAGTGGATTGGCAAATGGAAAACTAATGGCTGGAGAACGAGTAATAACAAAGATGTAAAGAATAAAGATTTATGGGTTCAATTAGATAGCCTAACTTCTCAAGTAACAATAAGTTGGATGTGGGTAAAGGGACATTCTGGTCACCCAGAAAATGATAGGGCGGATTATTTAGCTAATAAAGGAGTTGATATGGAGGGATCTTCACTATGAGGCAAATATTTTTAGATACTGAGACTACCGGTCTTGACCCTAACCAAGGACATAGGATTATTGAAATTGCAGCAGTTGAAATGAATAACCGTCAATTAACAAAAAATCATTATCATACGTACCTAAACCCTAATAGAGATATAGATCAAGCTGCACAAGAGGTGCATGGAATAACTTCAGAATTTCTTCAGGACAAGCCTTTATTTAAAGAAATTGTATCTGAGTTCCTAAATTTTATTAAAGGATCTGAACTTATTATTCATAATGCTCCTTTTGATGTTGGATTTCTTAATATGGAGTTAGGAAAGATAAATTTAGAGAAACTAGAAGGGCAGTCAGTCTCTATTTTTGATACATTAAAGCTAGCTAAAGAAATTAGACCTGGCCAAAGGAATAATTTAGATGCTTTATGCAAAGCTTATGATGTTGATAATACGTCAAGAGCTTTCCATGGTGCACTTCTTGATGCTCAATTACTTGGTGATGTTTATCTTGGTATGACAAGGGGGCAAGAAGCATTTTCAATTGATTTTGTTCAAAGCTCTGAGAGTTTAAATCTAGTAGATATAAATCAAGATAGTCTTGTTGTTATAAATCCTAATAATAATGAATTAACGGCACATGATAAATTTATTGCTAATCTAAAGATTAATAACTAACAATAATTCAATATGCATCGGCCCAATTATTAGGTGTTTCATATAGCCGGACTTTGAATGGTTTAATTAATTTTCCAAATTCAGCATTAAAAGAAATTTTTAATTTCTCCATAGCTACTAATGCCATATTTTCAGCAGTTGGGATTAATGGAAAAACTACAGTTTTATGATTATCCAACGAGTCTAGAAATTGCAGAACTACAGTATCATCTTTATGAACTATAAAAGAGTGATCCCATTCCTCTACAATAGTTTTTTTTATTAGCTCTTTTGCATCTTTAAAATCCATAACCATTCCAAAATCTGAGTTTGATTTATCTGTGACAATCTCACCTTTTATGGTTACCTCAATAGCGTACCTGTGACCATGAAGGTTTTTACAAGAGCTTTTATGGTGAGGAATTCTATGCCCAGCATCAAATTCTAATTTTGTAGTAATTTCCATTTAGATTTTATCTATAGCATTTATTCTCTCAAGGGCAGGAGGGTGAGAGTCATAAAAATTTGAATGAAGAGGGTCGGGAGTCAATGTTGATGCATTATCTCTATATAACTTTATTAGTGAAAGTTTTAGATCTTGAGGATTTGAATACTTGCAAGCATATTCATCAGCTTCAAATTCATTTTTTCTTGAATAATATGCCATTAAAGGCCTCATAAAAAAGATAAAAAGAGGGGAAATCAATAAAAATATTAATAATCCATTTGCATCGCTTTGAATAACACCTAATGACTCATAAAACCATGAACTATCTTTTAAAAACCCTAGTATGTATAAACCTATAAAGCTAACAGCGAACATTAGAATAATTCTTTTTTTAACATGGTTATGATGGAAATGCCCTAACTCATGTGCCAACACAGCTTCAATTTCTTTATGGGAAAGCTTTTCAAGAAGTGTATCAAAAAATACTATTCTTTTAGAGTTCCCAAAACCCGTAAAGTATGCATTTCCATGATTGCTTCTCAGTGATCCATTCATTACGAAAAGGCCACCTGATTTAAATCCGCATTTTAAAAGTAATTTTTCAATTTTGACCTTTAACTTTGCATCTTTTAGTGGTAAAAATTTATTAAAAAATGGTGCGATATAAGTCGGGTAGAGTGTCAGCATTAAGAAATTAAAAATAGAAATAAAAGCCCATAACCACAACCACCATAAACTTCCTAAGTTAGAAATAATCCATAGCGAGATTAAAACTATAGGGACACCAATTGCCAAACTTAAAAAAGATTGTTTAATTAGGTCAGTTATAAATATTTGAGCAGTCATTCGATTAAATCCAAATCTTTCATCAATATTGAAAGTTTTATAAATGCTAAGTGGAAGGTCGATTAATGATGATATAAATATGACTGATATAATAACTATTGTTCCAATAACTAATTCATTGTTGATTAAGCTAGCAAATGTATTAGTAAGAATATTTATACCACCACCTAGGGTTAGTAGGTATAAAAATATAGCTTGAATAAATAAATCAATTATTCCAATTTTAGATTTAGAAATAGTATAATCGGCTGCTTTTCGATGATCTGATATTGAAATTGTTTTAGAAAAAACAGTTGGTACTTTCGTTTTATTTTTATCGACATAAGCAATGTTTCTAGTTGTAAGCCAGACTTGGAAAATTGTTGTCGTAATCAATAAAAATAAAAATAGATAATAAAAAGTAAGAGACATAATAATTGTTATAAACTAAAAAGTGTATTGTGAAGTAAAAGCTTGATAAAAGTAAGTTGAAAATGAAATTAATATAAAATTTTAATGGAAATCATGATGAGCAAAAGTAATGATAATTTAATATGGCTGGATATGGAGATGAGTGGTCTAAATTCAGAAACGGATAAGATTCTTGAGATTGCAGTTATTGTAACTGATCCTTTCTTGAAGATTATAGCCGAGAGCCCGGTTCTTGTTTTAAATCAGTCTAACGAAGTTCTAGCGAAAATGGATTCATGGAATCAATCTACTCATGGAAAATCAGGATTGATAGAAAAGGTTAAAAACTCTAAGACAAACGAAGAGTCAGCTACTCATCAATTATTAGAATTTCTTAGGGAGTACGTAGGAAAAAATAAATCCCCAATGTGTGGAAATTCTATCTGTCAGGATAGAAGATTTATGGCAAAACATATGCCAGATCTGGAGTCTTTCTTTCATTACCGAAACCTCGACGTTAGTGTTTTTAAAGAATTAGCAAAAAGATGGAAGCCGGAGCTAATAAATGGATTTAAGAAAAAAGGCAAACATGAGGCATTGGCTGACATTTTGGAGTCTATAGAAGAGCTAAAGTATTATCGCGAACATTTTATTAAAGTATAACGGCATGTTTAACTTTTCAAATTTTTTGATAGTTGGTTTTGCTGCAGCAATTGGTGCTTGGCTAAGATGGGTAATAGGCTATCTTTTGTATATTTTATATCCAGGACTTCCTTTTGGCAGTCTTGCAGTTAATTTATTAGGTGGCTTTTTAATGGGTATGTCTATTGCATACTTTCAGACCACTGCTTCGATACTAAGCGAAGAATTAAAGTTATTTATTAATATTGGGTTTTTAGGTGGACTAACAACTTTCTCTGCTTACACCTCTGATATCTTTTCTTTATTGCAAAGGGGAGAGGTGCAGACAAGTTTTTTATTCTTAGTTAGCCATATATTCGGTGCATTAATAATGGCTTATATTGGTTGGTACATCCTTATTTTTTTGATGGACTAGTTTTAGCTGCTTTTTTTGATGGACTAGTTTTAGCTGCTTTTTTTGATGGACTAGTTTTAGCTGCTTTTTTTGTTTCAATCATTACTAATTTTGTATCTCCAGCCTCTTTCTTAGGTTTACTCTGCCAGGAAGCGAGTTTTTTAGTTTTTGCTTTTTTGTCCTCTGGAAGTTTTGATTTAGTATTTTCACTCTTAATAGATGCTTTAGTTTCTACAAGTTTAAGCCCAACTTTAGATAGATCAACTTTTTCTAATTTTTCTACCTTTCTTTTTGGCTTAACTTTAGTTTCTTTTACAAGATTCGGCTTAGCTTCTTCTTGAATTCGAGGCTCGTTAACTGCAGGTATAATTTCTTTTATTGCTGCAGGCACTTGCGCTTTGTCGAGATTCTCATTTGCTTTTCCACTATTAGAATTTTGTCCAGCATTTAAATTATTTCTATTATTATTATTTCTTCTTCTATTATTATTTGGTCTTCTATTATTATTTGGTCTTCTATTATTATTTGGTCTTTCAATATTTTTTATTTCTTCAATTTCTGCTTTCTGATCTTCAATTTCTGCTTTCTGATCTTCAATTTCTGCTTTCTGATCAACTACTGAAGTATCTTCTGTTGTACCAATTAAATTCTTAAAGAACCCAAAAATAGTTTTATTATTCTTAGATTTTGTATTTCTTTGTGTGGGGACAATTGCTTTTACAACTGGCTCTAGCCTATCTTTCTGATTTTGCTCATCTTCATCATTATTTTGTATTGACTCAAGTGGGGGCTCAACAGCAGTATAGCTAGCTTTGCTAGTTTTTTTAGATGATGTTTCAAGGTTGTATTTTGGAATTTCATAGTATCGATTTGGAATAATAATAATTTCATTATTTGTTCTCGCTTCAATAGCTGCTATATCTTTTCTTTTTTCATTTAATAGCAAAGTTGCCACTTCAATCGGTATTTGAACTGTGATAATTTGGTTTGTACCCTTATTAGATTCTTCTTGAATCATCCTTAGTATGTATAACGATGTTGATTGAATGTCCCTAACTCTTCCTGTTCCTTGGCATCTTGGACATACCCCATTAACTGCTTCTCCTATACTTGGCTTGAGCCTCTGTCTCGATAACTCTAACAAGCCAAACCTTGATATTCTACTTGTTTGTATTCTTGCTTTATCAAGCTTTAAAGCATCTCTAATTCTATTTTCAACTTCTTTTTGATTCTTTAAATTTTCCATGTCAATAAAATCAATTACTATTAGCCCACCAATATCTCTTAAACGTAATTGTTTTGCTACTTCATCAGCAGCCTCTAGGTTTGTACTTAAAGCAGTATTCTCAATACTTCTTCCCTTTGTTGAGCGGCTTGAATTAACATCAACAGAAACAAGTGCTTCAGTATGATCAATAACAAGTTCGCCCCCTGATGGAAGTCTTACCTCCCTAAGGAAAGCTGATTCAATTTGATTTTCAATACCATATTTGGTAAATAAAGATATTTCATCTTCGTAAAATTTGACTCGATCTGCATAAGCGGGCATCACATGACTTATAAATTGATGAGCTTGATCAAAAATTTCTTTTTTATCAATAAGAATCTCTTCAATATCTTCATGGAAGTAATCTCGAATCGCTCTTACGACTAAATTGCTCTCTTGATAGATCAGGAATGGGGCGGGTTGCGCATCTGCGGCACCTGCTATAGCATCATAAAGTTGTGTTAAATAATCTAAATCCCACTGAATTTCTTCTAATGTAGCACCAATACCGGCAGTTCTTCCAATCACACTCATGCCTTTTTTAACTTTTACTTGGGAAAGTATCTCTTTGAATTCGAACCTTTCTTCTCCCTCAACTCTTCTAGATATTCCACCGCCACCATTATTATTTGGCATTAAGACAATATACCTTCCAGCTAAGGATAAGTATGATGTAAGAGCAGCACCTTTATTGCCACGCTCTTCCTTGCTAACTTGAATAATAAGCTCTTGGCCTTCTGCTACGACATCTTTAATCGATACATCTTTTTTTCTAGTTTTTTTTGAATAAAATTCAGGAGCTATTTCTTTGAATGGTAAGAAACCATGCCGGTCTACACCATAATTAACAAAGGCGGCTTCTAATGAAGGCTCAACCCTGGTTACAACTGCTTTATATATATTACTTTTTCTTTGTTCTTTGTTACCTCTTTCAAAATCTAAATCTTCTAGCTTATCTTCATTTATTGTTGCAACACGAAGTTCATCTGACTGGGTAGCATTAAAAAGCATGCGTTTCATTACAATTTCTCCATTTAATTTTATATGAAGATTTTATGTAAAGAATTTTTTATTTCGAATTTTTTCAGAACCATAATTGCAAAAAAGCACTAGGCTATTCCACAGCTTTTATAATTTAATACTCGAGCTTTTACTATGATTGCATCAATTTAAATATATATTTTATATCTAGTTAAATTATTCTTAATTTCAATTAAATTCTTTTAAAAATCTTTTATATTATTTCTGCTTCTTATCTTTTTTTGGTGAGCAGACCTAACCTCGAATTCTTTGTACATGTATAATTCAGAACTGTTTTTCTCTTTAGACTTGTAAAGATATCTGAACTTATTGAGTATATGTGATAAATGATTAAAAGAAAACAATAAAATGGTGAACCATATAAAAAATAAAGTTATTTATGAGGTTGTAGATGAGTCTAGTGAGGGTCAAAAAATTGATAATTTTTTAATAAAATTTTTAAAGAATGTACCAAAAAGTCATATATACAAAATCTTAAGAAGTGGTCAAGTTAGAGTTAATAAAAAAAGAGTTAGAACAGCTTTCAAACTATCGTTAAACGATTCTGTTAGAATCCCGCCTGTAGATTTTTTGAGAAAAAAAAGTGTCATTGAAAATAAGATAGGCTCAGATCAATTCAAGATTATTGAAAAAAATATTCTGTTTGAAGATGATTTTCTAATTGTACTTAACAAGCCTTCAGGCATTGCCGTTCATGGAGGAAGTGGTTTAAGTTTTGGTGTTATTGAACTAGTTCGGAACGCACGCCCAGACCATAAATTTTTTGAACTTGTTCATAGAATTGATAAAGATACATCCGGAGTTCTGCTAATTGCAAAAAAAAGATCAGCACTAGTGGGGATTCACAAACAAATGCGAGAAAAAAAGGTGCATAAAAAATATCAGGTTGTTGTTAGTGGAATTTGGAAAGAAAAACAAAAGATTGTTGATTTAGATTTGTTAAAAACAACTGCAGACAATGGCCAAAATAAAGTTAGAGTTATTCAATCAAATTTAAATAACCCACTAGCAAAAGCTTCAAGATCAGTATTTTTCCTTAAAAAAAATTTTAGTGCTTATAGCTTGCTTGATGTGAAACTGATTACTGGAAGAACACACCAAATACGAACCCAATTAGCCCATTTAGGTTTTCCAATATTGGGTGATGATAAATATGGAGACTTCACTCTTAATAAGGCTTTAAAGAAAATAGGACTCAAAAGAATGCTTCTTCATGCGGTAGAATTGGGATTTACACATCCCGCAACTCTTGAAAATGTCTTAATTAAGGCTCCTTTGCCAATTCATATCTCTAATTTTATATCTAAAAATGAATAATAATAAATTCGATTTGCTAATATTTGATTGGGAAGGAACATTAGCTAATGTAGATTTTTCAACCAAAATCTCTCAAGGTGCTGAGCTTTTTTCTGGTGTTGAATTAGGTATTAAAGATCTTAAGAGACAAGGTTATATTTTATCTATCGCAACAGGGAAAGGCTTGAAAAGTTTGAATCAAGACCTTATAAGTACAAATTTAAAAGATTATTTTTTGATAACAAAGACAGTAGATGAGTGCTTTTCAAAGCCGCATCCACAAATGATTTTAGAGATTTTAAATTTCACGATGGTTGATCCAAAAAAAGCACTAATGATAGGGGATAGCAGTTACGATCTCGAAATGGCCAAAAATGCAGGAATTTCATCTTTAGCTGTTGCTTATGGCTCTGAACCTTTAGCTCAATTAAAAGAATTCGATACTTTAGATCTGATTGAAAATCCCTATGATCTTTTTGATTGGTTAAGAATAAATGGATAATCAAATTTTCATTCAAAAAGATAGCTTTACTAAGGACCCTAGCACTGTAAAATTTACCTTCTTAGAGGGTGGGGAAAATCAAGCAGGATTTATTGTCTATTTTGATGCTAAATATTATGCATATAGAAATAAATGCCAGCATCTTGCTGTAGAGCTTGACTGGGATAATAATAATTTTTTTGAGGAAGAGGAAAGATTTATAGTTTGTGCAACACATGGCGCTATTTATGAGCCTTCATCAGGTAAATGTTTAATGGGGCCATGTGAAGGTAAAAATTTAGAAATTTTAAATTTAAGGGTTCTAGAAGATAAATTAATTGTAACTATTTAAGGCTTAAATATGGCAGAAAATCAAGATAAGAGTTGGGAAAAGCAAACAATTGAAAAAATTGCTATGGAGTCATTAATTCATCAGAAAAACTCCAGGAGATGGAGTAATTTTTTTAAGTTGATTAGCTTAATTTACATTGGATGGGTATTATTTTTCGTACTAACATCTTCAAATAGCTCAACTATAGCAACTGGAGATTTTACAGCCCTAATCACCTTAAATGGAGAGATTAGTGCTGATTCCGAAGTATCGGCAATCAATATTAAAAGTAGTTTAAAGGAAGTTTACGATAACCCAGGTACAAAAGCTCTTATTCTGTCGATAAATAGCCCAGGAGGAAGTCCTGTTCAGTCGGGCATAATAAATGATGAGATTGTTAGGTATAAGTCCCTTCACCCGCAGATACCAGTTTACGCAGTTATTGAGGACATTTGTGCTTCTGGTGGTTATTATATAGCTGTCGCAGCTGACAAAATTTTTGTTGATAAGGCAAGTATAGTTGGTTCAATTGGCGTTCTTATGAACGGATTTGGTTTTGATAAGGTAATTGAGAATCTTGGGATTGAAAGGCGACTGTTAACATCTGGAGAGAATAAAGCAATCTTAGATCCTTTTTTACCAGTTCAACCTAAACAGAGAAAATTTATTGAAGAACTTTTGAAGGAAGTTCACAATCAATTTATTGATGTTGTAAAAAAAGGCCGTGGAAATAAATTAGCACAGAATCCAGAAATTTTTTCTGGGCTTTTTTGGTCAGGAGAATCCGCAATTAAACTTGGCTTAGCAGATAATTATGGCGATATAGATTTAGTTGCACGAGAAATTGTTGGTCATGAAAAGGTTGTTGATTTCACTGCGCAAAGTAATTTTGCAGACAGGTTTGCAAAGAAATTAGGGGCAAGTATTGGCTCCAAATTAGGTAGCGATATTTTAAAAAATAATATAAAAAATATTAAATTAAATTAGTATCTTATATATTTTTCTTAGTGTAATTTATTAGGTTATTTGTTGACGAATCAAACCCGCTTGTTTCATTTGGCTCAATTAATTTTGGTAGCACAAGCTTAGCAATTTGTTTTCCATACTCAACACCCCATTGGTCAAATGAATTGATATTCCATATTACACCTTGAGTAAATATTTTATGTTCATATATCGCTATTAACCTACCTAGTGTTTTTGGAGTTAGCTTATCAAAAAGAATCGAAGTTGAAGGCCTATTTCCCTCAAAAGTCTTGTGAGGAGTTAGAGTTTTTATTGTATTTTCGTCGAGATTTTGATTTTTTAATTCCTCACGAGCTTCTTTGTCAGTTTTACCCATCATTAATGATTGGGTTTGAGCAATAAAGTTAGCAATGAGTATTTTATGATGCTCATTACCATTATTACCAATTGAATAGTGTGAGTGAATTGGCATTATGAAATCACTTGGAACAACTTCAGTACCTTGATGGAT
>ENA-OSJC01001534-OSJC01001534.1-marine-metagenome-genome-assembly--contig:-NODE-1534-length-18819-cov-5.646142_pt1 | contig 18819 bp, 22 predicted proteins | sample MGYA00237885_ERZ534234 | MGnify/ENA primary metagenome ERZ534234 (study PRJEB26413, sample SAMN06343907) | marine metagenome | isolation source: coastal waters | place: Atlantic Ocean: West Antarctic... | reverse complement strand
AAAATAAATCTTCATTTTTTCCATCCATTGAAAAATCCGTAGTATATTCCATTACTTCTTGGTACAAACAAGTAATAAACTCTGCACAGCCTAAAGAGCCTCCTGGATGTCCAGAATTTACTTTGTGAACCATGCGTAAAATATCTCTACGAACTTGTTGAGTAAAATCTTGTAATTGTTGTGTTGTTGGCATTTTGTTGTTTTGGTTTGGTGACAAAAGTAATTTTTTTACCAGCAACTTACAAGAATATTTATACCCAAAAAAGGGGGTTATTAACAATTAAAATAAAATTGGCGCTAATTATTGTTTTAAAAGCCTCAAAAGTTATGTTTTTTGCTTTTTTTTCTTCGCTGCAGGAAATAGCACATTGTTTAAAATTAAGCGATATCCTGGGGATGTTGGATGCAGGTCTAACTCTGTTTTGGGGTCCCCAATTCTATGCGTATAATCTTCTGGGTCGTGGCCTCCATAAAAAGTAAACATTCCTTTCCCAATGGTTCCGTGAATATAACGGGCCTCTCTATTGACCATATTTTCGCCTAAAACGAGTACATTACTTTTTACTGTGCTCCTATCGAAAGATGTGGTTTGTCCCATAAACCCCTTTACTAAAGTTGTATGATTTTGTGTTAGCATCGTTGGTACAGGATCCCATTTTGCTGAAAACTCCACCAATGAAAAATAGTCTGAAGTCTTGGGAATTTTACGTTTTCGAGTCATATCTATTGAGGAAAACTCGTAGGTTTTGGGGTCTCTAATTAGCTGATAATTTTTAAAAGCAAATGTCTTCTTATAATTGAGTTGCGATTGGTAGTCTATTGAAGTCGCGTCGCCGTCAAACATTGCTTCTGCAATATCTACACCTTCAGCAGACAGCGCAATGTCAAAACTATCTGTAGCAGAGCTACTCGCTTGTTGGCCAGCTATGTCACAAACATCTGATGCGTATTCAATCCCAACAGTTGGTGTTGTTCCACTATATGGTCGCCACTTGGTCTCTTGTGATGAACACCCAATTATTCCTAGTGAGATTAATACCACAAAAACTGATTTCTGATTAAACATAATAAATTAAATCCTTTTAAGTGGCTTATATGGGCTTCATTCACATAATAATTCATGTGTTGTTATCTATGTGGGGAAAACTGTTAATCCTTGACGCACACTTTAGATCTGCGATCACAATCAAATCCAATAGGACAGTCTGTATTGAAATTACACTGGGAATCACCGTAAGATCGGATTCCAATACTTGAGGACTTTGGGCCAGCAAACGTTTTGGTGCCGTACTCATTAACATTCGTCATACAAACCCCTTTTGACTTGTACAGATCCTTGACACAACTTTGTCCATAACTACAGCTAAAATCAGAGTAACAGCTTTTGGCCGAGGCTTGGGTTGTGAAAAACATTGACGCTATTGCTAACAGTAGGATGGGCATTTTTTTCATAGTAACTTCCTTGCTTAATATGGACGTCCCCCAACACTGCACCCCAAACTCACACATGTATCTAGGCAAAGTTCCTAACTTGCCAACATTCATGACATCTTCATGATTGATTATGCCAGCGATAGACCTGCTGTGAATTGACGTTTAAGGCACGAGCAATCTCGGTACTTAAGATGTGGCGCTCAGAGGTTATGGTTTTGAGTCTGCGGCCCAAATGGATATATTCTTCTGACATCTGAGGCGACCTGATTGCTCTTCTGATAGGTCTAATCGTGAGTGTTCTTATAGCGGAAAGGGGGTGCTATCCGGGAATTAGCAGATACGAAAGAAGCATAAAGAATCAGGTCTGAGGTAGACCATGGGTAGACCGTGAGTTATTTAGATTTATCTAATTTGGCTGAAGGCCATGTGTAATGGTGCCCGGAGACGGAACCGACACAATATCCCATAGCAATTCACCGTATTCAATTTTGTAACTAACTTATTGTTAATAATCATTATTATACCCCACCTTGTATCATGATGCGTCATTGCGTACCATATAAAAAGGTGGGTAAAATGGTGGGTAAATGATGAGTGCAAAGCATAGATTGTTAGCAAACGCAGTACGTACAATTCCAGCGGGCATGCATTGTGATGGCAATGGTTTGTGGCTCAAGAAGCGGAAAGAGGGTGGCCATCAGTGGGTGTTACGGTATCGTATAAATGGCAAAGCGGATGAGATGGGCTTGGGTGGCAGTCATGTCACTCTAAAAGAGGCCCGTAACATTGCAGGCGAGTACATGGCTATTGCTAAGTCGGGGACAAACCCAAAGCATCACAAGAGAAAAGTTGGCCGTGAAAGGTCAGAGCAAGATAACACCCTTGGTAAAGTTACAGCGTTAGCTTTTGAAGCTAAAAAACACAGTCTTAAAGGTGAAGGCGCATCGGGACGCTGGCTATCTCCACTTACGAACCATGTTTTACCAGCTCTAGGTAAAATGTCTATTGATCAGATCGACCAGCATGACATCAAAAGTGTGCTATCCCCTATCTGGCACACTAAGTATGCAACGGCTTCGAAAGCCATCTCTAGGTTAAAGATAGTTTTTAAGCATGCAGCTGCAATGGATGTTGATGTTGACCTTCAAGCTATTGAGAAAGCGAAGCTATTATTGGGCGACTCCAGTCATGTTGAAGAGCACATAAAATTTCTTCCATGGGGGGACGTTCCAGTCTTCTACCAATCGTTATCTGAAAATAGCATCTCCCATCTAGCGCTCAAGCTGCTGATATTAACGGGAGTGCGCTCCGCATCAATACGGCAGATGCAGACCTCTCAAATACAAGATGGCACTTGGGTTATTAGTGGCGAATCAATGAAGGGGCTCAAGGGCAAAACGCCAGACTTCAGAGTTCCCTTGTCAGTTGAGGCTACAAGAATAATTAACCTAGCATTGCCATTTGAACGCAATGGCTACATTTTTACAGGTACTCAAGGCTTACCCATAAGTGATGCGACAATGGCTCGAATTATGCAACGTATAGGCATGGATGAGAGGCCACATGGGTTTAGAACGAGTTTACGGACATGGTTGTCAGAGGCCGAAGTCTGTTCATACGAAGTGGCGGAGACGATACTAGCCCATTCGGTAGGAAATAAAGTCACAAAAGCTTATAACAGAACGGACTACCTATTATTGCGAGGGCGGGCCTTAGATCAATGGTCAGAATACTTGTCTGGGGAGCGTCACTATGAGTAACGATAGAAGTACAAACTTGGGGTTCACAGGAGATGCCATGTCAACAGGAGGGTTACTATCTGGGTCAGTTGAGTTGTCCGCCCAAGCCAACCAAGAAATTCATCTGAGTACGTGTGCAGTATTTCAGTCAGAGTATTCTGAAGATGATTCGTTAATTTTTCAGTTACTGGATATAGGTATCGTAAACGAATACATGGCAGAATATATTAAAAAAAGGTTATCTGGGGCGAAACAAGGATCGATACTTAACCCAAAATCTAGTGGGAGAAAACGGAACGGCAAGCCAAACAAGGTTCATTTTTCATGGTATTTGATGGTTAGGCACGCTGAACTAATTAATGGAATACCCAAAACCAGAGCCTTGAAGCAAGTCGCAGACACACAACTACAAACTATAAGTCCTGAAACAATTAAGTCTTCCATTAATAGGATCAAGAAAAAGGTTATAGCATCACTTGGCGACGAGCCTAATCTGGATTTGGTCACGCTCTGGTGCAAGAATACCAACACTATTATTGCACCCAAAAGCCAGAAATAACTGTGATAACTTGTTACCTCAAATCACAGCATGAGGCAGCAAATGAAATTATTATCATTTAAGGAAGTTCAAGTCATATTAGGTGGGCGCTCGCGGTCAAGTATCTATCGTGACGTTGCATCTCAAACTATCCCCCAACCCTACAAGCTCACCGGAAGAGTATTCTGGCGAGACGATGAAATATTCGATTTCATCAAATCTCTGGACCATAAATCTGCTGATTCGGTTGGGGAAAACCATGCGAAACCATAACCCTGCAGAGCGTCTTTTTGCCCCTACCCCAAGTCGCAAGAGGGCTATTGAAGCAATGTGTGCCTTGTGTATGGGTTGCATCAAAGGTCATCTAGAAGACGGATTTAAGAGCGAAATTCGCCACTGCTCTGCACCACACTGTCCATTACATGCCCAAGCCCTATCGCGTTTAAACTTTGGAGAAGCAGTAAATGATGAGACTGGTTCAGGAGGAAGGACATTATGATTGACGCTGCGTTAAGCCTATCTTCTACTGGTATTCCCATATTTCCTGTCAAAGCGGACAAGTCTCCACACATTAAATCCTGGCAAGATGAAGCTTCGGCTGACCTGGTTGTGGTTAAAAAGTGGTGGCGGCAATGGCCAGAAGCCAATGTAGCTATCCCTACAGGTCATAAGTCTGGGCTTGTGGCTGTGGATGTAGACGTTAAGAATGGTGTTAACGGCTTCGAGTCTTTGTCATCCATCGAAGCTAGGTTTGGAGAACAAGGTACTCGTAGAATAGAAACACCATCTGGTGGCATCCATCTAATATACAGCTGTAATCAATGGGTAAAGAATAGGGTCGGAATACTAGATGGCATTGATGTTCGTGGGGACGGAGGATATATCGTCGCTCAAGGTTCCGTTATAGATGGGTCGGCTTATAGGGTCATCCATGACGTTCCACCCGAAGAAATGACCGTGGGCATGGTTAGCTGGATAAATGACACCCAGAATACGAAACCACCTTCGAAGATAGGTGTAGCTAAGGGTGAGCGAAACACCGAAATATTCAAGCTTGCTTCAAGCTATCGGGGCCAAGATTTAGACATGGCAGGCGCGTTAGAAGCCTGTAAGGACGTTGCACGTAGCTGCATTCCGCCACTTGGAGAAGCTGAAGTAGTAACTACTGTTGAGAATGTCTATCGCGCCTATCAGCCTAACGCCATAAAGGTTACTGTTGATGACATAAGGCAGTGTAGGGATAGGTCTGAGCGGGAGGCTAATGTTGAGTGGTCAAAGTGTTTTATGGCGCAGCGTAACTCCCTCGTCCACACATTACCTGCAGCATTATTTGCGGCTCAAGAGAAAGTTAAGATGGCTTTGTGGTTTCAGGGGCGTTTGACAGATATTGAGTTCAGGCATTTGGCGGGGGTTGAAGGCGAAGAATTAGAGCTGGTGATGTCGATGTTTGAGAAGTATGGCGAACGTTATGGCTCGAGCGAAATTGACGACCTATATGAGGATTCTTATAGCCTGATTAGAGTCAAATCCATTAATGGTGCAAAAGGTGGTAGGGGTATTTCAAAGTTATCATCTACTTAAAGCTATAGCTTTACCTTAGCTTCTATTTAGCTTAACACAGTACATTACAGTACATTACATAGTTACCAATAAGGAATATAGAGAAGTAATAGCGCAAGGTGCTGATGGCTGAAAGAGCGTTGGTCTGTTAGGGGGCATCCTAGACTATACGTGCCAAAGAGCTGCTTGTATAAGGTACATCGTGGCGATGAGGATGAACTTTGGGAAGGATTCTAATATCGTAGCCAAATTCACTGGGGCTTTAAAGTCGACCTAATCGTGGGATCGGGTCGATTGAACCATAACCAGAAATAGTCACCGCGGCTACGTAAGCTGCTCTAGCGCCGCAGTCAGCGAGGTTAAGACCCTGACTGTAGGCAGCCAAAAACGCGCCTGCAAAAGCGTCACCTGCTCCGGTAGAATCGACGGCTGTTGTGGTTACTGGGGGTATTATGTGGCGCTGCTGAGCATCTGCAATATAGGCACCTTGCGCACCCAATTTGAGTACTACGGTGTGTGGTCCTTTGGTGAGAAAGAAATCAACTATTTCATCTTTGTCGGCGAGACCAGTTAGCAGAGTTACTTCATCAATACTTGGAAAAACGATGTCGGTGTATAGCAAGGCAGAAAATATAGTTTTTCTAGCCAGATCTTTGGACCAGAGTTGCAGGCGTAAATTTGTATCGTAGCTAGTAATAACGCCTTGGCTTCTGGCATATATTAAGGCTTCAGTAACAGCCTCTCGCATGCTGGTACTGATTGCTTGTGAGATTGCCGAAACGTGTAATATTTTAGTGGAGCATAAATATTCGTGGGGCAATTGTGCATTGTTAAATAGGCTGGCCGCAGACCCTTTGCGGTAATAGCTAAAGTGGCGCTGTTCTTCATGAGGCTGCACGAAATATATTCCAGTACTGGCGTCTAGGTGGCGTAATACTTCCCGGGTATCTACTTTTTCGTGTTCCCAAAGCTTGAGCAGCGCGTCGCCAAATAAATCACTCCCGACAGAACATAGATAGCCTACTTTAGCGCCTTGGCGAGCTGCGGCAATGGCGGTATTCGAGGTGTCTCCACCAAAGCCTTGGGTGTATGAGGGCGGCTGGCCAGGCTGAGCTATCAATTCCACCATAGGTTCGCCAAAACAAATTAAGTCAAGCATGTTAGTCACCGATAGGCTTGGGGCCAGTATCCGTTTGTGCCCACATCAAAGACGTGCGAATGCGACGTAAGTTGAGCTTGGTTACATCTTGATGCCTGTGGGCAACGCCAGCGGCAAGCACATCAATGATTGCCATGTTGATGAGGCGCGCTGCGGAGGGTTTGAAAATGTCCTGGTCCTCAGGTAGGTTCACCTCTAAGGCTAGGTCCGAGGTTTGGGCCAAAGCTGAACCTCTGGTAGTAAGGCTAAGGGTGCTGGCACCATATTGGTTGGCAATGTTCACGCTGTCTATGAGTTCTCGTACCTGACCACTGGCTGAAATAGCGAATAGCAGGTCACCTTTGCCTAGGGTCGAGGCTAGCATGCGTTGGTAATAACCGTCGGAGCTAGATTCAGTAGGTATCCCCAATCGGAAAAACCGGTTAGCACCTTCTTTTGCCACTGTTGACGAGCCGCCACCAACACCGATAAAAACTATCCTTTTACAATTACTGATTAGATCAATGGCCCGCTCGAGGTCCTCAGGAATTAGTTGTCGCTGAGCAATATTGAGAGTGTCTACCAAGGTGTTAAATACTTGACTCACTAAGCGCTCAGTAGCTGTTCCTGAATCATAAGAATCAGCCATGTATTGTAAGCTAACAGCCACATTTTGCGCCCAATTGATTTTAAAATCTTTAAAACCTTTACACCCTAAGCTACGACAAAAGCGGTTGACTGTGGCATCAGATACGTCTACTTGTTCAGCAATCTCCCGTATAGTCAGGTGAGCCACTGTGTCAATATTGGCTAACACATAATCGGCTACCTGTTGCTCACTACGATGAAAACTACCGTTGAGCTTATACAGCTGAGAGATTAGGTCGATGACTTCAGGCATAGTACTTCCTGCTGCTAATTTGCTAGCCGTGCAATGGCTAAGTATTGGTTAGGGGCTTATAGGCAATAACGTCTATTTCTACCTTAGCGTCTACCATGATGGCAGATTGTACCGTAGATCGAGCTGGGGGGTGTTCATGAAAATATTTTTCAAATACGCCATTGAAGCTCCAAAAGTCTCTGGGGTCGTCTAACCAACAATTCACCTTAACGACGTGCTCTATGCCACAGCCTGCTTCAGCCAATATAGCGATCACATTCTGCATGGTTTTATGGGTTTGCTTGACGATCCCACCATCAATTATTTCGCCGTCTAGCATGGCCACTTGACCTGATACGTATACAAAGTCGCCCGCTCTAACAGCCTTCGAGAAAGGTAATTTTTGACCTCCAGCTCCCGGTGGTACTATTTCATAACGGTGTATTCCAGTTTCTTCACTCATGTGGTTTTTCTCCTTGTCGGGTCAGATATTCCCCAGATTAGATTATAGTGCAAGCTAGTATGTTAATGGTGCAGTTGCGATGCAACCATATCATGCATGAAATAAAATTTCACCAAATAGGATTTGCCCCACTCACATGAAATAAACTTGCTTAGAGACGGGATTTATGTAATTGTATTTCACATCAATTTGGTCAGATATAAATTATCGACCTCAATTGACTAACCACCGGAGAAGTGAAATGAAAATAAAATCATATGTTAGGACGGCGGTCATAATGACCGCCATGTCAGTGGCTGGCTCCGTGCTGGCCGAAGGCACTCTGCGCTACGCAACTGTAGGTGAGCCACCCAGTTTAGACCAACAGGTGGTCACATCTGACCTCGCTACGACTATTGCTCATCACATGTTTGAAGGTCTCTATACTTTTAATGCTAATAATGCGCCGGTTGGTCTTTTGGCTTCAGGTGAAAGTGTCAGTGCCGATGGCAAAACCATTGTTATTAGCCTACGAGAAAATGTGACCTTCCATAATGGTAAACAAATGACTGCGGTGGACGTAGTTGCATCTTTGAATCGATGGTTGGAACATGGTTCACGCGGTAAGCTGTTAAGTGGCAACATTACTTCTGTTGAAGCAACAGGCGATTACGAAATCACCCTGAACTTTGACGCAGTATTTGGCCCTTGGCAGAACCTCATGGCCTTCATTAACGGTGGCCCAGCCATTTATCCATCGGAAATTGCGGCTGCAGCTGGTAAAGCACCTATCGCGCCTTCCGATTATATCGGTACAGGTCCTTACAAGTTCAACGAATGGAAAGCTAACCGTTATGTTGAGTTAGTTCGTCACGACGGTTACAACTCACCTGCAGGTGCAGCTGATGGTTATGGCGGCGCCCGCGATGCTATTTTTGACACCTTACGTTTCATTCCAGTACCCGACGTGGGCACTCGTATAAGCGGTTTGAAGGCAGGCGATTATGACTATGCGGAAAACATTCCGGGTGACCTTTTTGCCGGATTAGACGCGGACGAAAATGTGAGCACTATTCTTAACGGTGGACCGATCTTTGGTTTGGTGTTTATGAATTCTAAGGAGGGGCCACTTAAAGAAAACTTTGCTCTACGCCGTGCAATCCAAACTGCGTTGAATAAAGATACGGCCCTACGCATAGCTGCTGGCCCTGAAAAGCTATGGCGTGCTAACGGATCTTTCTTACCTGAAGGCAATGTTTGGTATTCCAAGTCTGGTATCGAGAAGTTCAGTGAAGGCAATGCCGCCAAAGCCAAAGAAATGGCAGCAGCAGCCGGTTACGCTGGTGAACCAATTAAGTTTATGGTCTCCACTAACTACGCCTTCCACTATGATAAAGCGGTGGTTTATACCAAGCAATTGGCACAAGCTGGCTTTAATATAGATCTTCAAGTCTACGATTGGGCGACCTTGATCAAGAAACGTAGCCAACCTGATCAGTGGGACCTGTTCTTTACCCACCACGGTTTTGTGCCAGATCCGATTCTTATATCGGTCATGAACGACAGTTACCCTGGATGGTGGAGCACACCTGAAAAGGCAGCATTGAAAGCTGAATTCACTGGTACTGCAGACAAGGCTAAGCGTGCTGTAACTTGGAATAAGTTACAAGACCTGATCTACGAGCAAGTGCCAACCATGAAGACAGGCGATATTTATACCTATAATATTGCTTCAACCAAGCTTAAAGGCCTAGCTCCTTCAACCTTGATTTGGCCACACTTCTGGGGCGTGAGTAAATAACCACGTTTGAATGTAAGATGCGGTAATACAGGGACGTATTACCCGCTATTTCCCACCTATCCTCATAAAAGGCAGACATGTCCGTATTCATTATCAAACGTTTGTTGAGTCTGATACCCACCTTATTATTGGCATCGATGCTCATCTTTTTATTCGTTCACCTAATTCCCGGAGATCCAGCGGCTGTGCTTCTGGGTGACCTCGCGACGCCAGAAGAAGTGGCGGCGCTTACCACAGAAATGGGCCTTGATGAGCCGGTCTATTTACAGTATTACTATTGGCTCACGCACGTTTTACAAGGTGATTTGGGGACATCCATCTTTTTCCAAGTTCCTGTATTAACTGTGATCGGCGACGGCGCAGAAACTAGCATATTACTGGCTTTGATGACTATGATATGGATCATCACAATAGGCCTTCCATTAGGTATTTTAGCGGCCAGTCGCCATGGCACTATTGTTGATCAATTATGTAGTGGCGGAGCTATGATGGCAGCATCGGTGCCAACCTTTTGGTTGGGCCTTTATTTAATCCTAATCTTTTCCGTTGGCCTAGGTTGGTTACCTAGTTCTGGATTTCCTTCATTGACGGATGATGGAGGCGTATTCAATCTGCGCTATTTAATCTTACCCAGCTTGGCCTTAGCTGCTCCAAATGCAGCCTTAATTATACGTCTAGTAAGGTCGAGTATGTTGGACGTAGCACGTGAAGACTTTGTCCGTACTGCTAGGGCCAAAGGGTTGCACCCCACTCGTATCGCCGTGAAGCACGTCTTTCGTAATGCGCTAATTGCCGTTGTAGCAGCCTTTGGTTTCACTTTTGCTGCTCTCATCTCCGAGGCCGTGGTGACAGAAACTGTATTTTCTTTACCCGGCATTGGTCGCTTGGTAGTGCAGTCAATATTGCGACGCGACTATCCAGTGATACAAGGTGTGATATTGGTCATTGTGGTGCTGTATATGACTATTAATTTATTGGTCGATTTGGCTTATGCCCGACTTGACCCGAGGGTATCACTAAAATGAGTTCACTAGGGCTATCTTTAATGCTCCCCTTACAAAATTATTGGTGTATTTTGTGGCGTCGCAAGCTGACACTAGTTGCGGTCATTTGGTTGTTAGTGATTGTTGCTGCGGCTCTGCTGGCACCTTGGATTTCTCCCTATGATCCACTTGACATTAATGCTATGGATCGATTGCTGGAACCCAGCATGACGCATTGGTTTGGTACTGACAATTTTGGTCGTGACACTTTGTCGCGTTGCATATACGGCGCCCGTATGGCCATTGTGATAGGCTTGGGGTCTGTGCTTGTGGCATTGGTTGGGGGTACGTTGATAGGCATGCTGTCGGCCTATTTTTCGCGCCTGGGACATGTGTTGATGCGAGGTGTAGATGTGCTGATGGCCTTCCCAGCACTGTTACTAGCGTTGATCTTGATGACCTTGTTGGAGCGCAGTATCGTTAACACGGTATTGGTCATTGGTTTGGTGTATATGACTACCACCGCACGAATTATTTTTGGCATGAGCCTTAAACTTAAGGGAGAAGTATTTGTTGATGCTGCCCTATGCACTGGCGCCAGCCACAGTCGAATTTTATTGAAGCACATGTTACCCAATCTTTGGTCTCCCTTATTAGTCCAGGCCAGTTTCATTTTTGCCTTCGCGCAATTACAAGCAGCGGCATTGGACTTCTTGGGCTTAGGCCTACCACCAGAAGTACCCAGTTGGGGTAACATGTTGGCTGAAGCACGGATTTATATTACCCGGGCATCTTGGTTGCTAACCTTTCCTGGACTGTTAATTATTCTGTCAGTATTTTCTATAAATCTAGTAGGTGATTTACTGCGTGACAGCATGGATCCGCGCTTTAAAGACGACATTGCAGGTGTATAGATGGCACTCTTAGAAATAAAAGATCTGTGTATTGCCATTGCCACTCAAGATGGCCTAAAACCGGTGGTTCAGGGCATTAGTATGCAGTTGGAAGTAGGCCAAACCTTGGGTATCGTGGGTGAATCTGGGTGTGGAAAAAGTATCACTGCGTTGGTGCTGATGGGACTCACTGAAGGCACGCAAATTCGCATTACTGGCGGTAGTATCGGATTTGACGGGCAGGATTTGTTGACACTGTCGGCAGCCCAAAGGCGCGAACTGATGGGTAATCGTATGGCGATGATTTTCCAAGAACCCATGACTAGCCTAAACCCAGTGTATCGCGTTGGTGCGCAGATCGTCGAAGCCATTCAGCAGCATCAAAACTGTTCTACCCAAGCTGCCTATCAGAAAGCGGAAGAATTACTACGTCAAGTGGGCATTCCGGAATCGGCCAAGCGACTGCAAAGTTATCCTCATCAATTATCTGGGGGCATGCGTCAGAGGGTAATGATTGCTATGGCTTTATCGTGTGAGCCCTTGTTGTTAATTGCTGATGAACCCACCACGGCACTGGATGTCACTATTCAGGCGCAGATATTACAGTTGCTTAAAGACCTGCAGCAAGAACGAGGTATGGCCTTGATTCTTATCTCCCATGACTTAGGGGCGATTGCCAATATGGCCCGAGATACGCTCGTTATGTATCGTGGAACCGTGGTAGAAGCTGCAACTACCCAGGAGTTGTTTGCTGCCCCAGGCCACCCGTACACCCAAGGTTTACTAGGGTCCATACCCGATCCAGATCACAAGGTAGATGAGCTGGCTACTATACCTGGTCGGGTGCCCATGATGGGTGAGCATGTTTCGGGCTGTCAGTTTCACCCTCGGTGCTCGTATGCGACGGATGAGTGTCGAAATAAAGCGGCGCCTAAATTAGGTACGGATCACCTTGTTTATTGTCACCATCCGTTGAACGACAGCACTCGGCAAGGAGCCTTATAATGAGTCAGCCACTGTTGCAAGTTAAAGAACTACATACCCATTTTAATATGCCTAAAGCTGGGCTTTGGCCACTTTCAAAACCAGTTACGTTGCGGGCAGTGAATGGAGTTAGTTTTAGTATTGAAAAAGGCGAAGTGTTGGCGCTGGTGGGAGAGTCTGGCTGTGGCAAGTCAACCATAGGTCGAACATTAACTCAGCTAGAAGAGGCTACCTCAGGGAGCGCACTTTTTGAAGGGCAAGATATTCTGAGCTTGACTCGAGCCGAGTTCAGGCCCTTGCGTCGGGCTATTCAAATGGTCTTTCAAGACCCGTTTGCATCGCTGAATCCTCGCATGAGGATAGGTGAAATATTGGCTGAGCCACTCCATGTGCATGGTTTGGTTTCAAGCCCAGCCGAGGCGACGCAGAGGGTCGCAGAGTTGCTCCAACAAGTGGGGCTCGATCCGCAGGTAGTGAGTAAATATCCATATGAATTCTCTGGTGGCCAACGCCAGCGTATTGGCATCGCCAGGGTGATGATTCTAGCCCCTAAGCTGGTTATCGCCGACGAGCCTGTTTCCGCGCTTGATGTTTCGGTACAAGCGCAGGTGCTCAACTTGCTAAAAAAATTGCAAGGCGATACAGGCTTTTCCATGTTGTTTATTTCCCATGATTTGGGTGTGGTCAGGCATGTCGCCGACCGTGTGGCCGTAATGTACCTTGGACAAGTGGTAGAGCTAGCCCCCACAGAAGAAATATTTAACAAACCCAATCACCCTTACACCCGCCTATTGCTGGATTCTATTCCCCGTATCAACCAAGCCCAGTACAGTAGCGCACCGACTAAACAAGCCGAGCCCTTGAGTCCTATGCAGGTGCACCCAGGTTGTAGTTTTGTCAATCGCTGCAGCTATGCCCAGCCTCAGTGTCAAAACAAGCCGCCAGGATTGGTAGAATTAAGTGAGTCGCACCAAAGCCGTTGCCATTTGGCTTCAGAATTATTATTGGAGACTGTGTCATGACAACAATTCCACGCGTTTTTGTGGCCTCAATTGCCACCGAAACTAATACCTTTTCACCTTTACGTACAGACTTGACAGAGTTTAAAAACAGTTTCTATGCTGAACCTTATGATCACCCAGAAACGCCAACCCTATGCAGTGCGGTGTTTCCTGTATGTCGCAAGCTGCAGGCCCAGGGCGCTATTGAATTAGTTGAGGGTACTGCAACTTGGGCCGAGCCAGGCGGTATGGTCAATCAAGATACCTGGGAATACCTCCGCGACAAGGTGCTGATGGAGCTTAAAGCTGCAGGGCCTATAGATATTGTTTTGTTGGGTTTACATGGTGCTATGGTGTCACAGGAATGCAATGACTGTGAAGGTGAATTGTTACAAGCAGTGAGGGCCATAGTCGGGCCGAGTGTGGTGGTGGGAGCTACTTTGGATCCCCACTCTCACTTGACCCAAACCTGCTTAGATAATGCAAGCCTGTTAAAAGCATTTAAAGAGTTTCCTCATACTGATTTTGTCGAATGTGCTCAAGCGATAGCCAGATTAGCCCTTGCGGCCTATCATGGTAGCTGTCAGCCAGTGATGTCTCCATTTGACTGCCGTATGATTGATGTCTTACCTACCAGCCAAGAGCCAATGCGTAGCTATATTGACCGTATTAAGATTTTGGAACAAGAACCTGGGATTCTGTCGATCTCTCTGATCCATGGCTTTATGGCTGGAGATGTTCCAGAAATGGGCACTAAGGTGCTGGTGATTACTGATAATAACCCACAGCTAGGAGCTAAATTGAGTCGCCAGCTAGGGCTTGAATTATTTGCCTTACGGGGCACCACAAGCCCTGATTTTGTTGGTCTACAAACCGCTATTGACCAAGCTAAGGAGTCTGAATCTTATCCTGTTGTCATCGCGGACGTGTGGGACAACCCTGGTGGCGGTGTTGCAGGGGATTCGACCTTGTTGCTTCGAGCCTTGCTGGATCAAGGTATAGACAACCTGGCCTTTGCATCAATTTGGGACCCAATGGCTGTGCGATTGTGTTTTTCCGCAGGTGTTGGTGGCCGTTTGGCCTTGCGATTTGGCGGTAAAACCGATGCCTATTCGGGTGCCCCAATTGATGCCCAGGTCACCGTGATTAGGTTGGTAAGTAAAGCGATGCAGTCGTTCGGCGATAGCAAAGTTCCTTTAGGTGATTGTGCAGTCATTCGGGTAGCTGGCATCGAGGTAATTCTTAATACAATACGGGTGCAGGTTTTTAATCCAGATATATTCACCAACTTGGGTATTGATCCTAGGGCTAAAAAAATCCTTGTGGTTAAGTCTACCAACCATTTTTACGATGCTTTTGCTCCTATTGCTGGGTGTATTATTTACGCTTCCATTGACGGCCCTTACCCTAATAACCCGGCGACCAATGATTATAAACACTTGAGTAGGGATATTTGGCCGCGTGTAACTAACCCCCATGAGGAAAGTTTGCCACCATGACAGAGAATCTAGAAGGGCAGACTTGCTGGATTGCAGTGGATTGGGGTAGTACCCATTTACGTGTATGGGCCGTTAATGCAAGCGGGCAAGTGATTGCCCAAGATTACTCTGACCAAGGTCTCAATAACATTCAAGAGAATGGCTTTGAACGTGCTCTACTCGACTTAGTGGAACCTTGGTTGAATACAGGTAGAGTGACGCAGGCGGTCGCCTGCGGGGTCGTTGGTGCACGCCAGGGTTGGTGTGAATCGGCATATCAAGAGACTCCATGCTATCCTCTCCAGGCTGCTCAATTTACTAAAGTGAGCTGCGAGGATAAGCGTCTCGCGGTGACCATAGTAGCGGGAGTTATGCAGGCCCACCCAGTAGATATTATGCGTGGTGAAGAAACTCAAATCGCTGGGTTTTTGAGTGCTCAGAGCGACTTTAATGGCGTTGTTTGCTTGCCTGGCACCCACGCCAAATGGACGCTGATTGAATCCCATCAGCTGATGCACTTCACCACCTTTATGACGGGCGAGTTATTTGACCTATTGACCAACCACTCGGTGTTGAAACACACGGTAGCTGCTCAAGGCTGGCACTCCGAAGCCTTTACCTGGGGTGTACAACAGGCCTATAACGAACCTAGCTTAATCACCTCACAATTGTTTTCATTACGGGCAGGTGCCATTGTCGACGGATTGCCTGCTGCCGAAGCTAGGGCTCGTTTGTCGGGGTTGTTGATTGGGCTGGAGCTCAAAGCTGCAGAAGGTTATTGGCGCCACAAAGAGGTGGTGATCCTAGGCAACTCGAGCTTAGCAAAACTCTATCACCAGGCCCTTATTATTATGGGGGTTCAAGCCGAGATAGTAGATAACGAACGTCTCACTATGGCGGGGTTAAGCTGCGCGTACAGCCAATTAATACATGAGAAGGGGTAAACATCAGTGCAGCGTCAACTCATAGCCATTTTAAGAGGGGTGAAAAGTCACGAAGTATGTGACATTTGTGAGGTTATTATTAAAGCTGGCATTAGCAGAATTGAGGTCCCCCTCAACTCGCCAAACGCATTGCAGAGTATTACGCTATTAGTGGAAAAGTTTGGTCATTTGGCGCAAATCGGTGCAGGTACGGTAACGACAGTGGATCAGGTGGATGCCTTGCATGATCTAGGTGCTCATTTTATCGTCTCGCCTAACTGTGATGTAAGAGTGATTCAGGCCACCAAGGACAAAGGCCTCACAAGCTACCCAGGCGTTCTTACACCCAGCGAATGCTTTACCGCTTTGGAGCATGGTGCAGATGCCTTGAAGTTATTCCCTGCTTCCTTATTAGGGGTGCAGGGGTTGTCGGCTATAAGGGCCGTGTTGCCCAGCAAAACTGCCTTATATCCGGTTGGTGGTGTGGGACCTAGTAATTTTTTAGCCTGGCGTAAAGTTGGGGCTACTGGTTTTGGCTTGGGTAGTAGTCTATATGAGGCAGGTGATTCTGTAGCTAAGGTCGCCACCAGCGCGACCATAATAGTGGCAGCTTACGACCTGCTGGAACCAATGGAGTAGCAATAATGAGCTTACCTCAGCAAGAGTTGAACCTAGATACCCCCGCAGTGGTAATCGATACGGCACAGGTTAAGCGTAATATCGATGCATTTCAGGCATATTGTGATGAGCATGGAATGGCTGTTCGTCCGCACATTAAAACCCACAAGTTACCTCAGTTTGCCCATTGGCAACTGGAAGCTGGCGCGGTGGGTATAACCTGTCAAAAAATTTCCGAGGCAGAAGTCATGGCCGATGCCGGGATTGAGGATATATTGATTACGTACAATATATTAGGGGCTGTTAAGCTACAGCGTTTGAAACAATTGGCACGGAAGCTGTCCAAGTTGGCAGTAGTTGCCGACAATGGCACTGTGGTGGAAGGTTTGGCTAAAGCCTTTGAAGATTCTGATGGACTTTTAAAAGTCTGGGTTGAGTGCAATACCGGCGCCCAGCGATGTGGCGTTGAACAACCGCATCAAGTAGTGGCTTTGGCCCAGCAAATCGAGGCATCAAACGGGCTTACATTTGCCGGACTCATGACTTACCCGCCAACAAAGGGTCATGCTAAGGTAATGCAGTTTATGACTGCCGCCAAAGTTGCCTTAAATCAGGTTGGACTTCCTTGTCCAGCAATTACCAGCGGCGGCACACCTGATCTATGGCAAGCGTGTTCTCTGGATATTATTAACGAATACCGCCCTGGCACATACATTTACAACGATCGTTCGCTAGTTGAATATGGCACCTGCAGCTGGCAAGACTGTGCCTTGACAGTGGTGGCCACAGTTGTCAGTGCGAACGCAGACGGTAGGGCAATTATCGACTCAGGCTCCAAAGTGTTGTCGTCGGACTTGCTGGGATTACAGGGTCATGGCTATGTCATCGGACACCCGCAGGTCACTATTAGCGGCCTCAGCGAAGAACATGGCCACTTAGTGTGGCCGACCTTGGATCAGCCGTTTCACGTCGGGCAGCAATTACGTATCATTCCTAACCATGCCTGTGTAGTCAGTAATCTAGTGGGCAGGGTATGGTTGTATCAAAATGAGCAATTTAACCTCACGGAGGTGGCCGCACGAGGTACGGTTGTTTAGCGATTAGGCCGGCACAGCGCTTTAGTAGTTTATATTAGTAAATATTACATTATATTATGCTAAAATATATAAATGTGGGGGTAGGGCTTTACCTCAGCAGCAGGTTTATCAAAAGGAAATCAAAAAATGGCATCACATGGTGGCATGAGAGAAGGTTCAGGTAGGCCAGCAGGTGCTGTTAATAAGGCAACGTCTGAACTTAAGTTCAACCTGTCTGAGTTGGCTCGTGAGTATACCAATGACGCCCTAGATACGCTTGTAGATGTCATGAAGTCAGGTCAAAGTGAATCAGCTCGAATTGCTGCGGCTACTGCGATACTAGATAGGGGTTATGGCAGGCCAACAAAGGCGACATCGCTTGAAGTTAATGCGCCGTTTGCGCCTACGGAAATTCGTCTAGTGGCTTACACTGGTAAGGCTTAAGTAAATGAGTATCATGTTCTTTTTTAAAGATCTGATAAGCATAAGGGCAACATTCGCAATGGTCGATGCAAACGCCACGGTGGAGCCTCCACAGGGCCGATTAATCAAACCTTTGGAAAGAACCACCACCGCTATGTACATGGGTTAAGAACTAAAGCAGGGGCTGCGCACACAGCCCCCCTTCGCATGCAGTATCTAATAACCGATTAGGAGAACGATCATGAATACATACACACGTAAACTATAGTACAAGGTAAAACTTTTGCAGAATTAAAATACGATTCTCTGTTAACCCTTCTTGTCTGCCATGTGTTCTCAAACCTGACACCATAAAAGGAATTACCATCGTTTTTCAAAACATCATCTATACTAAAAGGGTAATGAACCAAGGAGCGGTATGATGAACCCACGCCCTAACGTGTCACTATCTGACATTCGCATGATGATCTTATGTGAATACCCCCTGTCTACTGAAGAATGTGGCCACCAGTATTATGATAGTGATGGGGTTAGGTGGTTAGGCCCAATGCACCATGGACAGTTGGGAAATGGCGAGGGGACCAAACATGGCTCTGAGTAAGAAGTAATACCTCGAAACGTTCCTGCCAAAGGACTGCTTCAACAAAGCAGCTCTAATCAACTCGATAGCTTAGTCCATAGCGTCAATTATATTTTGTTTCATTTGATCAAAATCTTCTTCGTTAATGATACCCTCGTCTAGCAGGGATTTTATCTGCTTTAACTTTTTAATGTAGTCTACTGGGCCAGTAGCTTTTAGCAATAATGCTTTTTTAGGGCCAGATTTAGGTGGTTTTAAATGACCATCCCAAACGACCTCTTCCCCTTTAGCATAGAGCTCGCAGGCACCAATAATATTCTGTTCTTGT
>ENA-OSJC01001528-OSJC01001528.1-marine-metagenome-genome-assembly--contig:-NODE-1528-length-18861-cov-4.119091_pt1 | contig 18861 bp, 15 predicted proteins | sample MGYA00237885_ERZ534234 | MGnify/ENA primary metagenome ERZ534234 (study PRJEB26413, sample SAMN06343907) | marine metagenome | isolation source: coastal waters | place: Atlantic Ocean: West Antarctic... | reverse complement strand
AAGGGAAATATATAAAGTTTGCTAAGTTAAAGGAGGTAGAAAAATATCTATCTTTATACCCTGTAACATTTAAGTAGTGATGGTAATAAATAATAAATTTAACTTAGGAGATACGGTATATCTAGTGACAGATAAAGAGCAATCTGAAAGAATAGTAACGGGTCTACGTGTAGGTAAATACGATATTGTTTATCAGTTAAACTGCGGTGAAACAGAAAGTTGTCATTACGATTTTGAAATAACTATAGAAAAAATGTTATGAAAGATAAAATAGTAGAGCAGGTTGTCTCTAAGTACAACGAGAGGTCAGAGCTAGGTGTTAAGAAGTACAACACTACCCTGGAGGATAACAAATTAAAATTAGTTGAGTGGCTTGTTCACTTACAGGAGGAGCTTATGGATGCTACTCTTTACATCGAGAAGTCATTATCAAAACTAAAAAATGAGACATAAGATTATAAGATCATTAGTGATAGGATATATGATTATGTTTGCTTTATCTATAGTTATAGCAGCATCTTCATTCGCATCATTATTATTATACAAGATAATAAAATTGCTTAATTAAAAATGACTGAGCAGCAGATACAGACTAAGAGGTTGAAGCAGCTAGAGGCTGAGGGTTACTATGTAATCAAGCTTATAAAGACAAACAAGAACGGTATACCCGACCTTATTGCTATACCACCGGATTGCGGTGTGTTATTCTCGGAGGTTAAGACACTGAAGGGTAAGCTGTCAGAGTTACAGAAGTATAGACTAAAAGAAATAGAAAGTTATGGAATCAGAACAGAGGTATACAGGGGGATTTAATAATCTCAGTGATGAGGGTAAGGGGGTTTATATTGATCAGAACTTTATTGACTCAGTCTTAGAGTTAGATCATGATGCTGCGGTAGATATAGCAACGCAGATTTCTGAAAACATAGATTCCCTGCCTATTGCATTTGACTTCCTTCAGGCGGCAATAGGGGTATCAGTTAATTCATTAGGAGATAAGGTCTACTTCATGATAGAGTTCCTGAAGGAGGAAGATGGCGTAACATCACTCATTAATATTGATGAAATACCGCTTGATTTATTTTTAGATTCATATAATGACCCTTCGATGCTAAAATTTATTAAATTTGCACCATGAATTACACTATTGATGATATAGATAGGATCATAGGATTTAAGTCGTGGTCAACACAGGATAAGATTGATGAGTTGCTAAGGATAGATTGCAAGCAGTACACTAACCTAGGTATAGACTCCACAAATACAGAGAAAGAATCAACTAAACGAAACTCACGAAAGATTTACAGGCTAATAAAGTCGGTGGATAAAGAGATGGGTGAAAGTTTATTAATTGATATTTGATGGATGGGTTTACATCAATAGAGTCTGAACGATTAAAGAGAATCAATTTCTTGATGTCTCAGATATACACTCATGCTGCTGCTATATATGAGGAGCTTGTTGACAGAGAGGCTAAGGAGTGTCGCAGAAATATAGCCATACTTATGAATGAGTTAAAAGATTTAGACGATTCCTTAAGGGATGAGTTCTAGGGAGTGCTTATTCTGTATGTCAGTTAAGTCTACTGACGATTTCTACGCTAGACAGTCACGCTGTAAGTCTTGCCAGATAAAAACGGTAAGCGATAGGCGAGATATAATAAAAAAATTTATTAAGGAGTACAAGCAGGACGGTGAGTGCTGTATGTGTTCATACTCAAAAAAAAATAACACCACGTTCACACCCAGGGCACTACACTTTCACCACACGGGTGAAAAGAGGTTCGGGATAGGTGACGCAACGGCTAACGGTTATAGCCTAGATAGCATCAAGAAGGAAATAGATGTGTGCATACTTGTATGCTCTAGGTGCCACGCTGAAATACATGCAGATGATGAGATTTGAAACTCAAGATAATATAGACAGAGAGGACAGGGCAATAAAAAAGTTCTGTGAAATATTCAAGGGATCATATAGGAAGCTAGGTCCTAACGACATTGACTTCAGGGTGTACGACAGGGACGGAAACATAGTAGCTTACGTTGAGGTTAAGGGCAGGCATAGGCTTATGTCTAGTTCATTCCCCTTGCCGGTGGGAGCATCTAAGGTCGTTAAGCTATGCGAAAAAAATTCTACTCCTGTTATTGTCTGGGCATGCGATGATGGTATCATCTACGGTAAGCCTATGGAGATAGAGGGCAGGGCAGTATGGGGTGGCAGGAAGCCTCGTCCGGGTGCAGTTAATGATCAGCGGCTAATGATTTACTATGAAGAACAAAAAAACTTAACGCACATACCCTATGAAGATTAAGAAAGGAACCGATGTTATTTACTCAGGCAAGGTATATAAGGTTAAGGACGTAAGGGTTCTACACTTAATGACGCTCATAGGATTACAGATAGAAGAGGACAGGCTAACACATATTTGGATAGGTGAAGTAGAGATTGCTTAAACAAAAAAAAAGTCAACAGAAATTGACCGAAATCAGAATCCATTGACTTGATGTTTTAGAGAACTTCAAATATATAAAATTATTATGGCTTTGAATACATACTGTTACTCTTTTTATTTGTAGGTGAAGTGAACATACTGTTACTCTTCTTACTCTTCGATTCTTTTTTCTTGTTAGCTATTTTTTTAATATCCCTTATCAGAGTCCCAGTCTCTGATGGTAATGCCCCTAATGTATATATGGTCTGTACAACGGTCATAGCTCCCATAACTTCTTTTGATTTATCATCTAAATCATAACTTGTTTCTTCACCGAAAAACTTTTTTGTAAGCTCTCCTGTTACTGCCATCTTACCTGTTTCAAAAAGGTCAGTACCTAATTCATACCCTATTCCATAAATACCTAATGACTGTGTCCATTCTTGCTTTTCATTATCGTAAACATCTAAATCTTCAGGCAATGCTTTATTTATTGCCGTTAATACTAAGGGGTCAAACATAGGGAATGGAGACAGTAAATCTGTAACTATATTCGTTCTAATTATTTTTTCTCCTGTCTTTCTCCTTTTTTCTTCTTCTTCCTCAGACTCATCATATCCCATTATTTCTGCTGCTATATTAAATATAATATTTCTAATACCGTAAGACACAATATTAAATGTAGCTATCTCTACACTTAATCCTGCTAATGACCTTGCTGCGCTGAGTTTATCTTGAACACTACTTGTTTTACTTGTAATATTTCTAATATCAGAAAACATACGAGCCTTTTGATTTAATATAAAGTTTGCAAAAGGTATTAAAGTTTTCCTAATAACTTGAGCTAACGGTCTTTTATCTGTCATAAAATCACCCTGTAACTCAGAATCTGATACATTCTGCTGTCTATCTACTTGTTGTTGTGCGTAGTTGCCTGCTTCTTTGTTTACCTTATGTGTAGACCAGTCTATATTATTAGTATTTACTCCCTTTTTCTTTAAGGCTTTTTTATAGTAAGTTATCCAGGCCACCTTAGCTATCCATGCATCAGGATTAGAAAGGAATACATTTAAGTACTTCTTATTTGCATCTACTATAAAATTTCCTATTTTTTTAATTTTTGTTTTAGCTTCTTTCTCTAAAGCTCTGTTAATATTATCTAATGATACTTCAGATTTAAGACCCCTATTAGCTATATCATAACCTGAGTTATTAATAAATTCTATCATTTCTTTACTCATCGCCACATCTAGATTTCCAGCAGTAACTAAAGTGTTTAATGCTACAGGAACTACCTGCTTCAAAGGCTGTGTAATACCGCCTAATGTTCTAGATACAGCAAGCCCCGCTATAGCATTAGTCATTTTTAGTATCTCAGCATTCTTGCTGCCTATAAAATCTTTACCCCTTATCCTCTTTACATAACCTTTAAGTCTATCTGTTAAAAGATCTCTGTCTTCCTTTTGAGGGATTAGTTTTTTAAAGCCATCTGATTCTATTGCTCCTTTTAATTGTTGTATTCCTGAAGCTGTGTTTACATCTACTAAAGCAGACTCTAATATAGATATGTTATTTGTATCAAAATCTAAACTTACATATCTATCTTTTAGAGTAGATGGTCTTTCTACTTCTTGAAGAACTCCAGATTTTTTTTGATAAACATTTTTATCAGAATTAGCAAAAGCTGAATCATCCCAATTAAATTCAGTGTCTTCTTTTTTATCAAGCAATCTAAGTGCGTCTGGGATATAGTTAACCTCAGCTACTAAAACTTTATTGTATATGTTTAAGGATACATCTGCAAGCTTAGGGTATAATATCTTCCACTCATTGTTCCACCACTTTACAGCTTCTAAGTTTGTTTTATCTACTTTTTCATCAAGACTCTCTATAGAGTCTACATCTTTTAATACAGCATCATATACCTCTTTATATTCATCTGCTTTTATTTTATCTTTTGAATTGCCTAAAGAAAGGTCTGTTATGGTTTGTTTAATTAATTTTTTTCTTCTAGTAAATTCAATAAGTTTCTCTCCTTTAGTACCTATCAAAGTTCTTCTCATGAAACCTATTAGTCCTCTTTCTACAATGTTAGACACATCGTTAAACGATTTCCCATTAGGTTTAGATTTAGAAAATTTCTCTAAATAATTATTTAGAACATTATTAGCTTGTTTCTTAGATTTATTATTACCGTATATTATATCTGAAACACCTAATGCCTCTGCTACAGCACGCGCCCTAGCTTGACTCTTAAACATAAACTCAAAAACAAGAGGTAGTGTCATTATTTCTTTTGCCTCTAATCTCCCTATAGCATTAGATCCAAAAAGCTTTATAGGTAATGCTTTTATTTTTTCAGCAACTAACTTTAAAACATTATCAGCTCCTTTATAGTTGTTCACAACCTTCTGCATTCCACCTGTAGATTGATTTACAATAAAGTTATTTAAAGCATCTACTGCCATAATTGATTCCTTAACACCTAACTTAGTAATGTCCATGTTAATGAAATCTCTTATAAGGTTTTTATTCTCTATTTCTATATTTTCTAATTCATTAAAAGGATCATTACCTTTTAGCATCTCTTTTATTATTCCCTTATAATTGTCAAAAGCTTTTTGAGCACCTGATCTTATTAGCCTTTCTTTGCTATCACTTACATCTTTCTTAGGGTCTAACATAAGAATCATATCATCATAAGATAAGTCTTCAGCAACTATCCCTGTGGCTTCTTCAAAAATCTCTCTCTTTCTCTCTAAGTTATTTTTTTCTTGAGCCTCTATTTTATCTTTTATGTACTCATTAGTTTTATTAATATTAGGTGATGAAGACCATTCCATACCTTCTTTCCCAAATTTAGATTCTGTAATTCCATCTAAAACACTATTAGCTATATCTATGTATTCATCTATATTATTTATATTTTTAATATCAATTTTAGCAAAATCTTTTGCTAGATTAACTAAAGAATTATCTACTTTACTAGTCCTTGAAGCTTTTTTTATTTTCTTTCTTATTTTATTAGCAGAAATAATTTTATCCGCAAGCTCTGCATTTCTATAAATATTATCCATATAAGAAATAAACTCAGAAACTTTTTTAGGATTGTATAAGTTAACTGAGTTTATTTTATTTATTATAACTTGAGCCTGATTAGTAGTAATCTTTCCCTTTCTTTTTAACTCTTTTATTTGATTCGAAAGTTCTTTCCTTCTCTTATTAAGTTCTATGGTAGCTCCCCTTGCTGCTCTTGACTCTAATTTTATTTGATCTTTCAGTGCTGCATATTCGTCTACTATTATTTTATCTACTTTTCTTCTTTCTTTTTTTGTCTTTGAAGTCGGCTGCTTTTCTAGGGGCTTTTTCGCACCAGGTTGTTTTGTTTCTTTCGATGGTATACTTTTTATTTGTTCAGGAGACTTAGTAATATATATTTTCTTTCCTTCAGCTAATGCCTCGGAAGGGTCTATAGCGATTATTCCATCATGATGTTTTAATGTTTCAGTTACAAAGCTCTGCCATAGTTTAGTATCTTTAAACGACAAGCGAACATCTTTAATTTCTTGCATTACTTCAGACATAGGCCTTTCAGTAGGTACCATGTCATCATCTACTACTACATCTAAGTCATTTGCTTTCACCCATTTTACTAGCCACTCCGGAGGGTTATTGATATCTAGACTTTCAGGTGTCCATGCATTTGTTATAGCTACATTCATACCCTCAGATACAGGTTCTCCCTTAGCCTCAGCTATTTCAGCCGCACGTTTTTGATCGTCAGTATAGTACTGTATACCCTCAGTAGGTTTGCCACCTCTATAAACTATTACAGGATTACTTTCTTCATCAACTACAACCTCAGCAGCAGGAGTTTCTTCTGTTACTTTTTTAGGTTGTTTTTTTAATGTTTCTAAAATAAACCTTTTAAATTCTAATTCTGATACACCCGTGGCCTTTATTTTATCATACTGAAGTGCAATAGCATTCTTAAGTGACAAGCCTGCTTTTATAGATGCTCTTATCCCCTTTAGTGTAAGGTTAGCTAACGTATAACCCAGTACAGTAACTATATCATTAGCCTGTCCTCTTAATGTTTTAAAACTAGTATTCTCAATAGCTATTTCAATTTTTTCTAATATTGTTTTTTCAGATTCTTTTTTAGTATCTTCAATAAGTTTTTCAGCTTCAGATAATTTCTTATTTTCTTCTTTAGTTTTTTTTCTTTTAAAATTAGATATTGCTAACTTTCGTTCTTCAGTATCTTTCCTTAACCCTATAAACTTATTATCGCTCCTCCTCATCTTAGACACAGAGTAAGTTCCATCAGGTTTTTTTGTTACTAAATATAGGTTCCCCTTTGAGGTTATTACATCTTTATCTTTAGAACTTGATACTAGTTCGTCTAATACGGCTTCAATAAACTCCTCAGTATCTTTTTCTATCCTTTCTATTTCTTCCCTTAATTCTTTATCTATAGACTCCTCAGTTCTTTCCTCTATATCTGGCTTAATCTTTGTTGAAACTGTTGGAGTAGGTACAACTGGTGCTGGTGGCTGTGCTCTACCTTTAAACTTTCTTTTCTTAGGCTTAGGGGTTCTTTCTTTAAATTCGCCAAGTGCATTATCCTTAGCTATCTGCTCTGCCGTTTGACCTGTATATCTCTTTGTAGTACCATATACTTTATCACCTATTTTAAGTGAAGCCTTTCTATTGCTTTGTAACTCTTCAATATTATCCTTGGTAACATCTATTACCTCTTTAGCTTTAACTACTTTGCTGCCATCTTTCTTTTTATCTACAGATATAATTTCATAAGTCTTACCACCGTCCTCTATTTTACCTTGTTCTTTTACTTCTGGTAACTCTTGTGTTTTTTCTTCAATATTAATATCTTCTTCTAAATCTAAAAGCTCTTCATCAGATATGTTTAAGTCATCAAGGCTTAGGTCCTCTGTTTCTAGCTGCTTATCTGCAGGAACTTTAGAATCCTTTTTAATTGCAAGCTTCTTTTTTCTCTTCTTATTTAACTCTTCTATTGCTTTTTCTTTCTCTTGTTTTAACTCAGATACTCTATTAGAATTATCTCCGTACTTATCTATAGCTTTATTTATAGCTGCATCAAATTTATCAGATGTGCTTTTTACCCTTTTATCAAATAGTTTGTCTACTGTATTTTCTTCATCAACTACAACCTCAGCAGCAGGAGTTTCTGTGCTTTCGAATTTAGTTTTAAATAATTTTTCAAGTTCAGATGTTAACGCATCTAACTCAGGTTTAAATAACGGTTTAAATGCATCATCAGCTTTGTTCTGATCTTCCTTTATTTTATTAAATATCTTTAAAAGCTCAAGAGCCTTAACCCTGTTCTCTCCTTTAATATTATCTGGAATGCCATTGCTAACTCCAGCATCTGACTCAAGATTAGAGATAGCTTCTATCCCTTCTTCTTGTGTTATTTCTCCTCCGATGACCTTACCTATTATAGCACTCTTTGCCTCAGCCATAATATCTACGTTAGTACCAGCAGCAGTTACTAACTCGATACTTTCTTTTGTAGCTTTTCTTTTCGTTGAGTAATCATTTATAGATTTTGAGAATGTATTAATACTTTTCGCTCCTATCGCTGACTTAATAATTATATCAATCCACTCAGTTGCAGGAGTTTCTGATAATGCTTCCCATATATCTTCTCCTACACCTATAGCTCCACCTATTTTCTCCATAAAAGTCTGTGCTAATTCAGTAGATACTTCAATAGCAGTAGGTGACTTAATCACCTGTTTAGCTCTTTCTATTAATGACTTAGCAATAGTAGTTTTAGCTTTACCACCTAGTACCGCTCCTGCACCCACTCTATCTAGAGCAGTTACAGCAATACCAGTTATGGCAGCGGTGGTTCTATCTATTTCAGGAGAGTCTAGTGCTTCCTCTAATGTAATTCCCTGTTCTTTTGAAATTTTCTTTGCCTGCTCGATTATTAATGGCCCGTAAGTCTGGCCGAATGAACTAGTCCCTCCACTGAAAAAAGTTAAAGGGACTTGAATTCCCATTTCAACAACACTATTTAACGCATAGTTTACTGCATCAAGAGGATCTCTTATGTCAGTTATACTTGAGGTAGTTTGAAATTGTTTTTTTGTTTTACCAGATTGCTCTATAAGGTTATTGCCCCACGCAAACAAATCATTCCTTAGTTCTTTTGATGCCTTGTTTTGAGCCTCAAGTGATTCGGCTAAATCTTCTCTTCCTGATGCCCTAAACTCTTGTATTTTTTCATCTGACCATGCTTTAGGTGTAGAGATATCTGCTGCTGTAGAAACTATACCACCGACTGCCGATTCCGCCGTAGACTTTAAAGTACCCCAGATTTCTGCTCCTAATGAAAAGGCAGGATATTGACTCTTCATATACGACATCACCTCTGACTCAATCCTCTGTTTATTGTTGTCGGCAGATAAATCTACCCTTTCTTTTAAAGCTTCTTGCAATATAGGGTCATCTGTAATTTTTACATTTAGTTCCCCTGATTGTATCTTCTGAATAAACTCTGGATTCTCAATATTTTTTACAATATCTTCTTTAGTTACTGGCGTATCATTGACAGTATATAGATTAACTCCCTCCGCTTCATCAACAGTCTCAGTTACTCTTTCCTCAACAACTTCGCCACTCTCGATAGAAGGCTCTGCAGGAGTCTGCAAATCTTCTGTAATAATTTCTTCTTTTTTTTTTACTTTGTTAGGCCATTCCTCTTCAGATACAGTAAACTTATCACCGTAAACATTACCTAATATATCATAAACCTTAGACCTGTACTCATCACTAGTGTCTAATTTATTTTCAAAATCTTCTGGAGATAGCGTGAACCTATCACCATAAACACTACTCATTATTTTGAATACTTTGTCTGTGTATTTATCTTCCATAAGTGGTATTATTAATTAGGGTCTTCTGGTAATGTGTTTACAAATATATCTCTTGTTCCATACTCATTAATTACGTAATCTGCGTTAGGAGCGTCTGCTAGTAGGCCTTGAATTAGTAACAGGTTCGTTGAGTTTCTTACTTTTTTATCTCCATTCTCTCCTTCTCTAAAGTCACCCTCAGTATATATATCAACTTCCCTATCTCCTAAGCTAAATCTTACAACATCACCATAATCATCAATATATTCATTTCCAATTCTCTCTATTTTTAATTCAGGAAATTTTGATTTTAAATTAGCAATTTTTGAGTCATTAGCAAAAGTTGCATCATCAACATCATAATTAATAACAGATAAAATATTTTTAGTCAAGTCCTTTATCTTCTGTCTAATTTCTTTAACCTCTTCTCTTTCTTCTTTTTTCGCTATTTTTTTTGCCTCAGTAGGAGTTAATTGTCGCTCAAGAGGCTCTCTCTGATACTGTGCACTTACCTTGTTATCTATCTTAGCTCGTATGCTATTTCTAATAATTTCTTTAGCATCCGTTAATTGCGTTTTATTAAACTCAATTTCAGGTAAGGCTCCACCAGCAGTTGTGTTCACGTATATTAGATTAGGGTCCGCATCAGCAGCAGATTTATCCGTGGTGGGCTTATATCCACCCTGAACCGTGAGGAGTGATAGCGTATCAAAATCGTTTGACGTAATAGCATCTATACTATTATCTTCCCACACCTTATAATTTATTCTTTCTTTTTCATCGGTTGTGTTAGTTTGCTTTAGGAACTCTTTAATGCCACCTGGTATATTACTATTTGTTATTATCTCTGATATACCTAGATTCTTAACTAGGGCAGTTGTGTTTTCTTCTAATTGATACCTATCAAACTGCTGTGATGTTTCGGCTCTCATTTGTTGAACAGTAATAGCCCTAGTTTTTTTCTGACCGTCACTACCTACTGTTGTCCTGGTTAGATTCACTAGACCATTAGTAGGGTCAGGCATAGCGGTTACATCCCTTAGGTTTGCCATATCCTCAAGCTCTTCCATCATCAAAGACTCAAGCGGTTGTGATTTATTTTCTTTTAGCCTCTGCATTTTAATTGCATACTCTTTCTGCCACCCAGCAGTTAAGTCAAATAATGTCTCTGTGTTTGAGTTTATATTCGCTCTACCTACCATGTAGTCCTTCAGCTTCAGCTGACCTGACTTTAATAGCTTATCAGTCATCATTCTATATTGCTGTGCGTTCTCAGCATACCCTAAGATAAACTTATTACCCGCATCATATGTGCCCACGGGTGCTTTAGCAAGCTCCTCTCCTAGATCTCTTGATGCGTCATCAATAGCAACCCTCTTCTCTTCTCTTACCCTCTTTTGAGTAACGAGCATATCAGACATATTCTTGCCTATCTCGCCCCAGTTTATCTGATTAGCGGCCTCTCCCTCTACATAACCGTAATATCCGTCTTCTGCCATTTTATAAAAATTTATAAGGAGTTAACATATTATTTCCGCCTAGGTTAGGCTTAGGCTTATTAAAAGACATTTTATTAAAAGTAGGATCAAAATTAAATGTATCGAAATAAGTAGGGAACTGATTAGCTCCACCAAGAGTATAAGTCCCCTGAGTTACCGGGTCGGTAGGAGTTACCGGAGTAGATTTATCCTTTACTTTAGATGTGCCTGCATAAAGCTCTGCCTGCGATACCGCCGTTTCACCTATACCTGCTATCCCTTGAACGCCTGACATTATTGCCTGCTGTCTTGCATTGCTCGCATCTCTTGCTGCCTGTCTTGCACCGGCACTCTCCTCAAGCCCTAACTGCATTCCTACATCAAGTAGCCTTGAGTCTTCAGCGGCAACTAACTTATCTAGGTCCATCATCTCCTGACCCATGGCAGTTCTAACACCACCCTGTGCTGCCTGTTGTGCCATCTGTACTCTGCCTGCTGTTGCTGCAGCGCCTCTCGGCTTACCCTCACCTGCTAACTGTAGTGCTGCTGCACCCTGAGTCAGTAAAGCCTCTCTCTGTAGCTCATAGGGCTCCTTCTGAATTGCTAATGCTTCGTATACATTAACGTCAACTCTTTTCTTTGCGTCCTCTAGTAACTCATTCGCTTTTATATTAGCTGCATCTTCAGCATCTTTCTGTTTACTCGCCTGATAAAATGACATACCTGCGCTTCCTGCCTGCAAGGCCATCCCTGCTATTGCTAGTCCTGACATAGTTCTAAGTGTTTTATGATTAAGGAACTAGGAAGCTCTCTGTAATCTAGTGTATATATTTCTTTCATTGCATCCTTTATATTCTTCTTGTCTGTCTTGTACACACACGACCACCTTACGTCCTCATGCATATATGCCACCCTCTGTGTACCTATCTCTGTCTGTATAGTCATAGGTGCCTTAATTTTTTTAATCTCTCCTGCGTCTGTTAGTATAGACATCTCGCCCTCCATAAAGAATGAGGGGTGACTCTGCTTGTGAATGAAGCTAACAACTAATGACCCCTTAGGCATAAACACCTCTCTAGTGTATAGCCCGTCACTGAAGTGATGCTTCGTAGGAAACTGCTCCTCCATCTCATCCGTGCCCGAAGTAACGAATCCACCGGTAGCATTAAGCTGATTAGAGAACTCCTCAATCTTCTCCCACAAGATGCCCCTGTTCTTGTTAACATATCTAAGTATGTCCTCAGGTTTTTCTTTTTTCTTAAACAGACTTAATATCCCCATACTCCTGCAAAGATATTATTTTTAAGGGAAAGATTTCATGATTTCTGACTCTACAGCAAATAATTCTGACTTAGATGTTTTATCTAGTGTCAACTCAAACTGACAGTAGTGACCTAACACCCCGTGAGATTCAGCTACCTGATTCTTGATGAACATTATATAAGGGGCACCAGATGGTGCTACATTCCCTGTGGTATCTATAACTAACGTATTAATACTATTCTTAAGATCAACATTTATATTAGTAACAATACCCCTAATAATAGGCGTAGAGTTAACAGGAGGATCAGCAGGGGCAGGAGGTATAAAAGAGTACACGGTATCACCCACACTTATTATGCTTCCTATGTTTGTTGTAAGGTCAAAGCTTATTGTGGATACCACGCCTGTGCTTATAGTAGTACATCGTCCTATACCATTCAAAGACCTAAGAGCAAACTCAGGTGTGCTTACAGGGGCACCCTCATTCCTAACGAATGCAAACCACGATGCCTCTTTCTTTGAGAACCACGCTGCCTCAATATAACCCGTTGTCTGTATATCACTAATAAGGTCAGCCTCCCAGGGGTCATCAGACTCAAGGTTTAGTGTCTTGAATATTTTATTCTCTAAGGGAACATCATTAAATACACTAATCAACTTAGAGTTATACTGAGTGCCATAGAAATTATTCCTAGTCTGATTAGTATTGTGTCTGTACAGGTTCCCACCGTTAAAGCTATATAGGTACTGATTCATACCCACCATGTACTCAGGTATAAAAGAATAGAATGAGGGCCATCCCTCAACTCCTGCACTGTACGTTAATGTATATTCTGCCATATATTTTTATTTATTAGGTACAAGGGGCAATTTCTGTGATTATTCCATTAGTAATAATAATATAATCTCCTGAAGACGATGCAATCACATATGTTCCGTCAGGATACGGTGTTACGCCATTACTGTCTGAAAAAATAAAATCATTTAATCTAGGCGCACCTGCTGTCCCTGTAACGGGGGCGTTGTATGCTACACTAACTACTTCCCTACAAGCTGTATCCCCTATATCTGATATAGGAAAAGATGTTAACGGTGCGGGGCATCCTACCTCTACTTCCCATTTGTTCGGCGTACACGATGCAAATGCCTGCAAAACAAGGGTCGATCTTGTAGCTGTTGTCTTAGGCACTACCATGTACCACTCTTCAGGTGTTGTCTTGCCGGTATAATCAATTATGAATGCGTCAGATGCATATACAGGCTGACCATCAGTTACTGCACTATCATTAAAGCAATCCCCGTCCCAGTTGTATACATCGTAATTATTAAAAATCTGATAATTTTCAGGGGTAACAAGGAATATATCCGCACTCAATCCTAACTCACCTGCCGCAACACTAGTAACTGTTGCTGACTGACCCGTAGTACTATTAACCACGACATCTCCTATAACAACTACACCAAAAGGGTCTGCGCTATCTATTAATTTATTTGTTCCGAGCTCAGTGTTAGCACCTGTCAGCTTGAAGCAATCAGTTCCACTAGGACTTAGTGCGTTACAGCATTCTCCTAGAGCTGCGTTGTTTCCTATCTGAACAAACCTGCCTGCTGTTGCTGGGTATGTAAATGAATATCCTGAACTAGGAGTAAATCCTGTTGCTTTATTTATGATTCTATTATGATATGTCTGTGCACCCGTAAAGCTCTCATAGGCTCTGAAGCCTACAGGAGCAGAATTAACGTCCATAGTAATCTTAATCATTATTGCTCCCGTGCCCTCGCCTGTCACTATACTTGAGTTATATACCGCTGAAGGGCCTGTAGAGTCTACTGTTTGTGTAGAGCAAATACAATCTGTACACACATATGATTCAACAATAACGCCACCCTCTTGCTTAACGCTATTCGTTCCGTCCGAGTAAAACCCGTCAGGTGCAGGGGTAGTTAATGCGCTATCAGTATATATAGCTGTTGAGGTTATTATACTATTTCCGTTAAAATAAAATGTGCTTCTTGAACTCATAATTTATATACAATTACAACATGATTCTTGAGCAGATACACTATCAGCTCTAGTTATTTTATAATTTTGTTTAGGCTCAGGAACAGGGATTTCAAATATTGCTGCCGCTAAAGTTAATAGACTTGAGCTATCTATTGATTGTACCGTAGTTGTAGCCTGTGAACTATCTGAAGTATTTGTTACAATATCTCCCACCTCTACACCTAAACAGATAAAGTCTTTACTAGAATCACCTAATTGATCTCCATCACCCTCGTTACTTCCTGTTATAGAAAACCCTGATGAGTAAGGACCGGTATAACACAAATTAGCTGAGCTAGATGACCTATAATCATAAATAAGATACAGGTACTGACCTGATGTGCCAGTCATAGGAAAATCTCTAGAAAAATATCCTGTGAAATTCTCTGATACGAACAAAGTTGTGGATGCCGCAACTAAGTCAAGAACATTATCGCTTCCTAGAAGGCTATTATTGTACTGAGTATTAGTCCTTAAATACCTTAAGTTATCCTGTGAAATATCATAATTAAACGTGCTGCTACCTTGTATCTTATACGATATAATCCTTACGTCAGCCGTATTAGACGGTGCGAATGAACCGCCCTGTGGGGCTACTACCTCACTGAACTGTGATATTATAGGACTTGAACCTGATTTCAGGGTTACAGAATTAAATACTGTTGATGATGCAAAGGACCCGTCTGTCCACTGATATGAATTAAAGATACTCTCGCCTCCTACATTCTCATTATTTAGGCATACCTGAACGATATTAAGGGTGATCGCCTGAACACAACCTACGGATAATCCCACATTAGCAGTGGCTCCGACTTCTCCCGCTGCTGTTATAGTTACCTGAGCAGTCGTTATGTTTACTTTATCCTTATCAAAATCAAATGTTCCGTTTGTAGTTACGTTACCTGATGCTGTTGTTGTTGTATCATATAATACACTAATATCTACACCCGTTGCACCTCCCGTTAAGTCTACATCGTAACTCACAGTAGATAGACCCACTAAGTCACCTAGCTCAACAACAAATACTATCGGTGCTCCGACAGACACATTAAAGCTCTGAAAGTTTTCACACGGGCTAGGAATTATCTCTGATGGTAATGCGCTATCATTACTACTAATCACATACTCGTTCATATACGGGTCGTAACCACCTATCTTTTGATTGCCAAAGGAGTCTATGAATAAGTCCCTAAACCAGGATCTCATCTTGAACTCAGATATCACCTTCAGCTGTTCGTCTCTTGAACTGCTGCCTCGAAGCTGAATTACTGCACCCCTCTTAGAGTCAGTAAAGAACTTATCAGGTCCCCACTTAGCAAAACTCTCAGGGTTATTACCTATACCATAGTTCTCAATCCTAGCAATCTGCTGTCCTAATACCTCAGGTACTGATGAAATTACACCACCGCCTGTGCTATCTGAAATTAAATTCTTTCCACTAAGAACATAACTTATTTTATCCTCTTGAAGGGTAAGTATATCTGTCTCTCTGCCATCAAGCTTCATTACAGGGCCAAAGGTCTCTTCTAAGGGCTTAAAGTTAAGTAACCCTAAGTTGAACTCATTAAGCTTATTTACATTCGTCTCATCGTTGTATACGCCGCTGTATGTAAGGTCAGCCATTCTATGTGCCTCCTTATACTCTTCAGCTGATGTTGTGGTCACCCTATTACCTAAAGTAAGGGGCTTACCTACTAGCGAGTCCATAATCTTAAAACTCTCAACACCGTTACCGAAGGCATAGCAATTAAAGAAGTCAGTGTCAATTATTGCAGGAAGAACAGATGTCTGATTCTGCACATTACCCTGATGTAATCCGCCCGTTATAGCACTAGATTGTGCGGACTCATACCATAGATCAGGTAGTGCCGCAAGTGGAGCGGACTCAAATACCACAACCCCAGCATCTAGACTTACATTAGAAATAGTAATTTTTACTCTAACTGTAGATGCCTTGTCTCCTTTAAACACGGAACCATCACACCTATTTGTTCCAGAAACATTCAAAATAGTAGGTAAGGCAGGGTCACTTTCGTTATCAAACCAGAAAAAATTTGTACACTCGTCAGGAGTAAAGACACCTGAGGGTGAGTATGTATTAACAACATCACACCCTGAGCCACCAACATCTTGAGTGCCTGTATTTAATTTATTCGGCATATTCTCACCTATCCACATCGCATGAAAACTAGCATAGTTAGCACTTGATATTTCATTTATAGTTAATGAGTAATTTCTTTTTTCGCAATCTTCATTATCTCTGCCTCGTCTATTAAAGTTAAACTTCATAGTGATTACAGCACCAGCATTCACGGGGAAGTCTATGTAGCCTCCAGCATCCGGGTCTACCTGACTAACAAGATACCTAACAAAGGGGAACTCTAATCCGTTTGAATCCCCTGCGGGAACAAATATAGATGATGGACTGTACTCTCCTTTTTCAGCAGTCACAGATTTTTCGGGATGATCTAAAAGATCTGTAACAGATATATCTGTATCTACAGAGAAGTTATTCGCCCTCATCTGCATATATGTTCCTGCAGGAACAGGAATTTCATTTGAATCAGGAGAAAATAATGTTAAAAAATTAGCCTCCTGAGCTACTTTATCTAAGACCTCTGCCTGAATACAAGACCTTACAGGTCCTACAGCATCCTTCTTGACAAATAATGTGTCACCCACCTCTACCTTTAATCTATTCTCTCCCTGTAGTAATAACCACACCGTAGAATCAAAGGGGTTCTGATACGCCCTATTAGTGTATATGGTATTATAACTTTCCTGGTCAGGCTTGATAACAAACTTATACCTTGTTGCCCACGGAGGAGGAATCTGTGATGGTGGTATAGTAACCTGGATTTTATTTTTTGATAATGATGAAGAGCAGGGGACATGAACATTATTAAAGGGGCTAACTAACGCTGTAGATGACCTATTAAACTCATCCATATATACAATTCCTACAGAGTAATCTCTATTACTATGTAGACTTTCTGCTGCACCCCCCTCAAAAAAAGACAGAACAACATCGGTATACTTAAATGCCTCAATAGCATAGCTATTGCTAGGGCTAGATACATCTAATACCCACTGCATAGCATTAAGCTGTAGTTTTAAGAAATCCTCTCCAGGTGAGGTAATTATTAATACAGGCTGACCCGCTTGATCCTTACCACTCTGATACTTTGTGTATGAACCGTTTGAGTTAAGTAAGGTATCAGGTAGCGCACAATTTATAACGTCAGTCAGTGTTGTTCCATTACAAGCATTTGCGACAGTCTGAATATTCGATGTTGTCCCTACAGCCTCTCTAAACTCACTGCTGATTGCCATCTGATAGACATTAGCATATGTCCTAGGTAAGGTAAAGTTCCATACAATAGGAGTAGATCCCGTGGTACTACTAAGGTTTCCTGACACCCACCCTGTTCCTGCGGTTGAAGGGGAATTTTCTCCGTGTGTAATATTAAAACTTACTGATATTACTGAACCTAGTATTAAGTTAACATCTAATGGTATCTTAAGTATACAGTCAGCCATAGAAACAGATGGTGGAATCCAGTTATAATTACCAGGAAATAAACTAGGCTCAAGAGTCTTCTCACTTACATCTTTTGATACCACCGTAGTGGCAAACTCTAGTCTTGTATCCTCAGGAATATTATAGCCCTCTACATAGTTACCATATATAAGCCTGTTGCCCATCAATGTTTGAGCCTGAGCTAGTCTAGGCACATTGTCGTAAAGTCTTAATATCTCTGATTCCGGAAGTATAGTATAAATCTGATTACCATCAAAGCTATATGTGTACTCAGTATTGTCTGCTAAACCAGCATTTGACTTTATTACTGTCTCAATAACTTTTATTGTATTACTGTTCATGTCCTTGAACAATAGGTCAACGGCCTTAACTAGAGGTCCTCCTGAGTTGTATGTTATGTTAGCACCCGTATATATATTACGCATACCCTGATTATTCATAGTCTCAACATCAAGTGTAAATCCTGAGTTTGAAAAAACAGGCTCCGAGAACTGAGACACAGCAGAGTACTGATCATCATTGTACTTATACCTCGTTGCAAAACAAATAAATCTTTCCTCTAAGAAATTTCTATGATTACTAGCAACAAATCCACTCGCTACAGGTGACGTTATAGGTGGCATTCTTATAACTAATAGCTCCTCAGCAGTAATATTATCTTTGTATATATTTGTTCCAGCAATAGTCGGATCCGTATAAGACTTATTTATATTAATAAACCTAGGCGGGTTGTAATTATCAGTAAAAAATAAGAGGTTATCAATAATATCAATTGCCGTTATTAGGTACTTAGGGTTAAAGTTTAATGTTGTCTTTGTCGCAGTGCTTGAAGAATCTAAAATAGAATCCTGAATAGACGTAACGTGGTAATTAATGACATTAGTCTTTGTATCTATAGATACAATCATATCCATAATTCCTGTTGACCCTATACTGAAATTACTGTCATGAATGAACCAGTATATTGTTTCGTTTTGAGAGTCTGCTAAGGACCCGATGCACTTCGCTGAAGAACTAAGAGGATATGATACAGGGGGTGTTGCAGTCCCAAAAAACCACGCAAGGTTTGTCAGCTTTGTGTTACCCTTAGAGTTCTCTACGGCACCGTTCTCAGACTCCTCCGTGGAGCTTAGTCTTACATTTAAAGCGTCTATATACTCTCCGTTAGGAATAAGACGCTCGACATCAGACTTATT